>Ga0335075_10002142_pt1 | contig 31959 bp, 34 predicted proteins | sample Lox_Sample_24_FD_206723 | JGI IMG/M metagenome (GOLD analysis project Ga0335075, IMG submission 206723) | Soil microbial communities from Loxahatchee National Wildlife Refuge, Florida, United States - Lox_Sample_2.4 | ecosystem: Environmental > Terrestrial > Soil > Wetlands | place: USA...
CGCTGCGCCTGCCTCTGCGGCAGGCGGCTTCGTGCCGGGCTATTTTCAAACGCGCCTCCGGCGCTTTCGGAAGACGCCAGGGCTAAGAAGCTGCATTCGAGATGAGGCTGTCTCACACGGGCGCGCCGAATCCTCGGAGTGTCTTCAGGGGCTAAAGCCCGATGTTGTTTTCGCGCTAATGTCGGAGCTAAAGCTCCGACCCCCTGTGCATTCGAGATGAGGCTGTCTCACACGGGTGCGCGCCGAATCCTCGGAGTGTCTTCAGGGGCTAAAGCCCGATGTTGTTTTCGCGCTAATGTCGGAGCTGAAGCTCCGACCCCCTAAGGAGCACTTAGGAGCACTTAGGAGCAGTTACGAGAAGGCTTTGTCACTTCGCGACGGAGGCGCCGGGCTCGGGGATGATCCGGTGGATCAGCTTTCGCGGGGCGGGCGGCTGGTCGGCGATGCCGTAACTATCCTCGAGAAGCTTTCGTGCGTGTGCTGCGCGGGACTCGGAATTGTAGTGGATCGTGCAGAGCGGCTCGCGAGCGGAGACCTTGTCGCCAACTTTCTTATGAAGAACGATGCCGACGGCAGGATCGACGGCGTCTTCTTTCTTCTCGCGCCCGCCGCCTAGTACAACGCAAGCCGTGCCCACGGCCTCGCATTGGATCGCGGTGACGTAGCCGTTTCTCGGGCTGAGAATATCGGCGGCGTGCTGCGCGTGAGGCAGACGTTTCGGGCCGTCAGCGACGCCGGCGTCGCCTCCCTGCAAGGAAACCATGACGAGGAACTTCTCGAGCGCGCGGCCGGAGTGGATGAGTTGCGCCGCGAGACTCCTGCCGTTGGTGACCGTGCTGGTGTGGCCGGCGAGATGGAACATCCAGGCGGCGAGGTCGAGACAAAGTTCGCGCAAGTCTTTGGGGCCGCGGTCGTGGAGAATCTCGAGCGCTTCCTCGACTTCAAGGGAATTGCCGATCCGCAGGCCGAGCGGCTGGTCCATGTCGGTGATCAGCGCGACCATTTTCTTGCCCATGCGCTGACCGGTTTCGACCATCAGCTCGGCGAGGAACGCGGCGTCTTCGTCGGTTTTCATGAAGGCGCCGGAGCCGGTTTTCACGTCGAGGACGAGCCCGTCGACGCCCTCGGCGAGCTTCTTACTCATGATCGAGGCGCAAATCAGGAATGGGCTTTCGACGGTGCCGGTGACGTCGCGGAGCGCGTAGAGTTTGCGGTCGGCGGGAGCGATTTCGGCAGTCTGGCCGATCATGGCGCAGCCGCAGGCGTGCAGGACTTCGCGAAAGCGCGCGAGGGGAAGGTTGACGTTGAATCCGGGAATGGATTCGAGTTTGTCGAGCGTGCCGCCGGTATGGCCGAGGCCGCGGCCGCTGATCATCGGAACGATCAGGCCGCCGGCAGCCGCGAGCGGCGCGAGGACGAGCGAGGTCTTGTCGCCGACGCCCCCGGTGGAGTGCTTATCGATCTTGGGCGCGGAGAATTCGGTGAGGTCGAGGATCTGGCCCGAGTGGAGCATCGCATCGGTGAGCGCGGCGGTTTCGGCGCGGCTCAAGCCGCGAAGCAGGGCGGCCATCAGCCATGCGGATATCTGGTAATCGGGAATTTCGCCGCGGGTGTAGCCCGCGACGAGCGCGGCAATTTCGGCGGGCGAGAGTTCGTGGCCGTCGCGTTTTTTGCGGATTACGTCGATGGCGCGAATTGGGCCTGGGGCGGAGTCGGGCGCGTCGCTCACTTCAGGCGGAATCCTTCCGGGAGGAGGCGGGTGATGCGCAGTTTCTTCCAGCCCTTGGCGCCCTGGAAGTGGACGGTGGCGTTGGGCCCGAACTCGTAGATCACCTGGCGGCAGGCGCCGCAGGGCGAGCAGGGAACGTCGTGGTCGTTGACGATGGCGATGGCGTCGATTTCCATTTTCGGGCCGAGGCTCGCAACGGCGGAGAAGATGGCTGTACGCTCGGCGCAGTTGGTCATGCCGTAGGAGGCGTTTTCGACGTTGCAGCCGGCGAAGATTTCGCCGTTTGTGGTGACGAGAGCCGCGCCGACTTTGAAATTGGAATAGGGCGCGTGCGCGTGGCGCATGGCGGAGCGTGCGGCCTCGATCAGTTTTTCGCGTGCGGTGCCGCTGAGGGAAGCGCGCTTGGCCATCGGGCCTCGACCCCGAACCGGGATTGAATTGCGCAAAGCGAATTGCGAGAAATCGATGCTAGCGTAGTAACATTCACAGGCGATGTCGAGCCCAAACTCAACCACCGAAGCGGCGAAGCTTTTGCACGGCTGGCAGAGCGTTGCCAAGATCATCGACCACACGCAGCTAAAGCCGGAGGCGACACCCGCGCAGATCGTGAAGCTGTGCGATGAGGCGCGGGAATACGGCTTCGGCGCGGTGATGCTGAATCCTTGCTACGTCGAGCTGGCGCATGCGCGGTTGCAGGGGAGCGGCGTGAAGGTCGGCACCGTGATCGGCTTTCCGCTGGGCGCGACGCTTGGAAGCGTGAAGCGGTTCGAGGCGGGCGAAGCGCTGAGGCTGGGCGCGGTCGAGATCGATATGGTACAGAACATCGGCGCGCTGAAATCGGGGAACCGCGAGCTGGTCGCGGGAGAGATTCGCGCGCTGGCGGAACTCGCGCACGGGAGCGGGGCGCTGCTCAAGGTGATCCTCGAGATGGGGCTGCTCAGCGAGGATGAAAAAGTGATTGCCTGCGAATTGAGCGAGCGGGCCGGCGCGGATTTCGTCAAGACGTCCACGGGATTCCTGGGCGGAGGCGCGACGGTCGAGGACGTGGCGCTGATGCGGCGGACGGTGAAGATCGGGGTAAAGGCGTCCGGCGGCATTCGAACGGCGGCCGATGCGAAGGCGATGATCGAGGCGGGTGCGGGGCGGCTGGGCACGAGCGCGGGAGTGAGTATCGTGCGCGAACTGCGCGGCGAAGTTGCGACGAGTGGGGCAAGTACGTATTAGCGGCCTCAGTACACCGCAGAACGGACCACGGCAAGCGAGCCGGGCGCCAGCCCTGGAACAGGCATTCTTCTCGAGGACGTTGTAGACTCTCCCTTTCGAATTCAGCGCCAGCCCCGAGCGCTCTCGGCTGTCGCGCGCTTGGGAGGCGCTCTGGCAATGTCCACCCCGTCGTGGTTCCTGAGGTGCACCGGTCTGCTCGCAATCGTCTGTATTGTTCTTCCTAGCTGTTGCCGAGCGCAATCGGCGGCGTCCGGCCAGCCGGTTGTCCTACGATTGTCGCTGAAGGAGGCGGTGCAGCTGGCGCTGAAACAAAATCCGCAGCGGTTGATCGCGAAAATCATCCAACGTGAGGCCGACCGCGACCGGCAGATCGCGCTCTCGGCACTCTTGCCTCAAGCGCAGATAGAGGCGAGCGGAAACCTGGTGCAATACGACGTGCAGACGGTGGAAAAGCTGCCGCATCCGGTGGACGCCGGGCCGTATCAGTTCATGCAGGCGGGTCCGGCGTTTTCGCAATCGATTCTGAGCCTGCCGCTGATTCGCGGCTACCAGATCGGGAGAGAGGGCGTGCGGGAAGCCGCGGCGGACGAAAATGTGGCACGCGAACAGGTGACGCAGCTCGTGGTGACCCAATACCTCCTGGTGTTGCGGGCCGCCGCGGCATACGAAGCGGCGGCTTCGCGGGTTGCGTTGGCCGAGAGGCTTTACCAGCAGGCAGCCGATATGGAAAAGACGGGAGTGGGCCTCTCGATCGATACGGTCCGCGCCAACGTGGAGCTTCAAAACGAGAAGCAGACGCTGATCGATGCGGACACGGAAACGCGAACGACGAAGTATGCACTGGCGGAGCTGCTCGATTTACCGCGGACGCAACTGCCCGAACCATCCGATACGCTCGCGTTTTTCGATCTACCGACCTACGACCGCGCGACCATGATCGGCCACGCCCTCGAGCAGCGCCCGGAGATGCGGTCGATCGAGTCGCAAGAGCGCATTGCGTCGCTTGCGCACAAAGAGGCGCGCGACCAGATTTTCCCGCAGCTGGCTTTCGACGGATCGTGGGCCTACCAGGGCGAGCACTTCAACAGCGGCATTCCGGCATATTCCTACCAGGTTTCGCTGGAGTTCCCGCTATTCACCGGCGGGCGGATTCACGCAGAGACCGCGCGGACGACGCTCGAAGAGCAGCGCGTGGCCGACGAGCGCCGGGCGCTCGAAGACCGAATCGTCGACGAGGTGAAGGCGGCGCTCGATGAATTGGAAGCTGCGCGAAATTCCGTCGATGTGGCGAACCTGGGACTGAAACTCGCGAATCAGGAAGTGGCGCAGGCGCAGCGGCGTTTTCAGGCCGGCGTGACCACCAACATCGAGTTGATCACCGCGCAGGACGAACTCGCGCGAGCCAGCGACAACCAGATCGAAGCGCTCTACCGGTTCAATGAGTCGCGGGCGAACCTGGCGCGGGCCATGGGCGAGATCGAAAACACGTACTCCCAATAGGACTAAGAGATGAGCTCGTCTCCCACCGAACCCGTGGCGGAAAAACCACCGGAAGCGCCGGGCCCCGCGCTTCCACCGGCGCCGAAGTCTCCACTGGACTCTCTCCGGAACATCGGCCTGCGCACGAGAATTCTATTGATCTGCGCGGTGCTTGTTGGCGTTGTGCTTTGGTTTCACTATGCGGGGCAAGTCACCACGGATGACGCGGAGGTGGATTGCCACATCACGGCGATCGCGTCACAGGTGCCCGGGTACGTGGTGAAAATCAACGTGGACGACAACACGCCGGTGAAGGAAGGCGACGTTTTGTTGCAGATCGACCCACGGGAATACGTCGCGGAGGTCGACCAGGCCGCCGCGCAGTTGGACTTTGCCGCGGCGGAGGCGAATTCCGCCGGCCTGCAGATCGGATTGACGCGCGATACGACGCGTCGCGTGACGGCCGGCGCTTCGGCGCAGGCAGACTCGGATGCCGCCGACTACGAGCGGGCGCGAATCGAACTGCAGCAATCGGCGACGGCGAACCTGCTGCAAGCGAAGGCAAACGTGGCTGCCCGCGAGGCAACGAACGAACGCGCCCAGGCGGATCTGCGGCGATACACGCCGCTGGTGGGTACGGGCGACGTTTCCAAGTTTCAATACGACGCGGTGGTAGCCGCGGCCCAAGTGGCGCAGAGCGAACTGGAGGCGGCCGAGCAGCAACTGGCCGCGACGCAGGAGTCGGTCGACATCGCCAAGGCCAGCACGGGTTCGGCAAAGGCGCAGCTCGCGCGCGCACAGTCGCAGTTTCTCGAAGCGAAGGCGCGCGAAGAGGAAGTGCCCATCAGCGAAGCCGCGCACAAATCGGCGCTGGCGAATATCGAAAAAGCGAAGGCGGCGCTCGAACAGGCGCGCCTCAACCTCGCGTACGCCACAATCGTCGCCCCGATCACGGGCCAAGTGACCGAGCGAACCGTGAATCTGGGGCAATACGTCACGCCGGGGCAACTGCTGCTGACGCTCGTGCCGCTGCAGGACGTCTACGTCACGGCGAACTTCGAGGAGACGCAGCTCTCCGACGTCCGTCCCGGGCAGCGAGCGCGAATTCACGTGGACACCTATGGCAAGGACGTGGACGGCGTAGTGGACTCCATCGCGGGCGCCGCCGGATCGCGCCAAGCGCTGCTGCCGCCGCAAAACGCGACGGGGAACTTCATCAAGGTCGTGCAAAGAATCCCGGTCAAGATTCTGGTGAAGCCGTCGAAGGATCCGCAGATTATCCTGCGCCCCGGGATGAACGTCGAGGCGACGATCTACACGCGTTGAAACATGGGCAGCGGCATCAATCCGCTTTTCGACGGCCCGATGGGGCCGGAACCGTTCGATGAGACGAGCGGACTGGCGCCGAAATTCGCGGTCCTCTCGGACCGGCGCAAGCTGGGCATCGTGCTTGCCGCGGCATTGATTACCTCGATCGAAATCTCAAGCCGCCTCTCGATCAACGTGATTCTGCCGGACATGCAAGGAAACGTCGCGGCGGACGTCGACCAGATCAGCTGGGTGCTGATCCTGTACAACATGGGCTTCATTTGTTCCATGGCGCTCACGCCGTGGATGAGCCGGATTTTCGGGGCGCGCCGGCACTTCACTCTCTGCGTGCTGCTGTACACGTGCGGCACGCTCGGTTGCTTTTTGAGCGCGCACAACCTGACGACGCTGCTGATTTCCCGCACGATCATGGGTTTGGGCGGCGGGTTCTTTCTGGTGCGACTGGTGATCATGGTGGGGCTTTTTTATCCGGGGGCCTCGCGACGGGTCCCGCTCACCAAGGTCTATCTGATCCTGTTTTCGATGCAGGTTTTCTATCCGCCCGTGGTCGGCGCTCTCGCGGACAATATTCACTGGAACTACGCCTTCCTGCTGGACGTGCCGTTCCTGATCGTGGGAATCCTGATTCTGCGGAAGCTGCTGCCGCGAGGGCATCTGACCCTGCAGCTTCCCCGGCGTCCCCAGGACGAAGATTTGTGGGGCGCAGCTTTCCTGATTTTTTCGCTCTCGGCACTGCAGATCTTCGCGAGCCGCGGCGAGCGCGACCTGTGGTTCGAATCGCCGGTGATCTGGGCGTGCCTCATTTCAGCTGTCGGCGGATTCGCGCTGTTCGTCTGGTGGGACACGCGGCCTGAGAATCCTGCGCCGGTGCTTCACTTGCGGCACGTGCTTCACCTCGCGCCGCTGCGGCGGGCTTTGATGACCGCGATGGTGGTGGGGGGCATACTCGGAGCGGGCTTGTACGTGATTCCGCAGTATCTGCGCTACGTCCAGGACTTCAGCGCCACGCAGACGGGCGGTTTCTTTTCGTTTTTCGCCTTCGGCTTCGGAGCCGGCGCGATCCTGACGGTACGGGTTTTTGCTCCGCGGTTCGGGGTGCACGAGACGGTCATGGCCGGGTTGCTGGTGCTCGCCGCCACTTTCACGGCCTTCATTTACACCTGGACGCCCTCTACTCCCACGCAACTTCTCGATCTGCTGTTGCTTGCAAAGGGAGTCGGCGTCGGGATGGCGGTGATCGGCATCTCCGCTTCGGTGACGGGGCGGTTATCCAACGTGGACGTGTGGGAAGGCGATACCACGTATTTTTTCGTGAGGCAGCTCGGCAACACCTTCGCGGTAAGCGCGGTAACGATCCTTTTCGACCGCCGAATGACGCTGCATTCTTCGCGGTTGCTGGACGTCGCCAACAGGCTGGATCCGAGCACGAGCGCCGCGCTTTCGTCGTACGCCGGCCTGACTCGCCGGGTGGCCGGCGCGGGATTCGATCCGAGGCTTGGCGCGCTGCAGCTCTTTCAGAATAACGTGATCACGCAGTCCCGACTGCTTTCCTACATCGACATCTCGTTTTTTCTCGCGCTCGTTTGCGTGGCAGGAGTGATCTTCACCGTCATATCGAAGATCCGATCTTCCCGGACGGAGCCGATCACTCCGATCGCTCACCTTTAAAAGGGGACGAGGCGCACTCGCAGCGAGTTCGCACAGCAGGCGGACGTTGCGCTGGATCGTTCGGACGACCGCGTCCGCTCGCGCGCGGCAACACCTGCCCGGCGATACGCAGTGGGTGGTTCTTCGCGATGTGGAAGGGCTACTTCGTGAAACCGATCCAGCGGCCGCAGGCGACCACCACGATCCACAATACAAGGGAGATGCCACCGGCGAGCTTGGCGGCGCGCGGCGTGTCGGCCGCGCGGTCCCACGCGGCGATGCCGCGGCGCGTCCAGAGTTCGAAATAGGCGGTATTGATGCCGGCGAGCAGCAGGGTCAGCATCTTCAGGCGGAAGGGAACGTTGGCGTAGTACTTTGTGGCGCTCGAGCTGAAAAGCAGGCCGCCCGCAATCACCGCGCAGACGAAACTGACGCAGGTCCACGGCATCACGTCGTCGTAGACTTCGCTTACGCTGCGGTCGCGCGAGGCAAGTCCCAGCAGCCTGAGATCGAACATGGCGATCGACCCGACCACCAGAACGATCGACAACACGTGGATCGTTTCGATGGTGGGGAAAAGCCAGGTCGACTCGCGAATTGCTCCAGCGACCTGGGTGCCTTCGAGCCATGTACAGAGCCTGAGGATCGACATCACGACTGAAAACCTGTCCCCCGATTGCGAGAATCTTTTGCTCCGGCCAGCGCCGGCAAAATATCAGAGCCGAGCGACGCCTGAGCGCCCACCCGATCAGACGTAGGCGATCCAGCGGCCCGCCGTGACGATTGCCACCCACAAGAGCAGCGACACCGCTCCGACCATCGCCGCGGCGATTCTATGCGTTTCCCAGAACGCGGCGTCGCGCGTGTTGCGGTTCTGGACGAAAAGCGTGATCAGGCTGACCGTCGCGACCATGGCCATCTTCGTGCGGAAGGCCCAATTCAGCAGCTCGCGGCCCGGCTCGCCGACGATCAGGATCGCGCCGGTGGCGATCAGGATCAGAAGCACGCGCCACACCCACGGCACGAAACGCTCGACCATGCTCGAAACCGCCTGGCGCTTGCCCGCGATCCCCATCAGGCGCAAGTCCAGCATCGCCATGGACGCCATCACGAACGAAACGCTCAGAATGTGAATCGTCTGCACCGCCGGAATAATCCAGAGCACGGTCTGGATCTTCAAGCTGACGGGTGTGTTCGAAAGCCAATCGCAGAACGCCTGAATCACGCGCGGCCCCCCGGCCCAAGGATTGCGGCGGGAATAGTACATTTTCGTTTCCGTTCTGTCGAATGGATTACGCAAGGGGGAATGCGGGTCGGCGTTGACGCGGACGCGAAAGATTTGTAGAGTCCGGGCACATGCGATTCATTCTGGGGGGAGTGATGAGGAAAAAACCGATCTTTGCGGCTGGTCTGGCTCTGGCGCTGGGCCTTGCGGCGGTGGTTCCGTGCGCGCGGGCGCAGCAGAAAGAGGAAGCGCCGGCGTTTCCGGAGGGCGCGCTGGCTCCCGATAATCTGGCGAAGCCGCGGCCGAAGCCGCCGTTCGACCTGACGGGCACCTGGACGGTCGATTTGAGCGCTGGGTTCAGCTCGTTCATGTTCGGGCCGCCCTACCCGAAGTTCCTGCCGGAGGCGCAGGCCGCCTACGACGAGGCGAAGCAGTACGCCGCCGAGCACAAGCCGTATCGCGACGACATCGGGCACTGCTATCCGGCCGGCATGCCGATGATCATGACGCGCGTCTGGCCGATTGCCATGATCCAGCTGCCGACGGCGATTTACATGGTGAGCGGTTTCGAGAACGCGCTACGGATCATTTATCTCGATGGGAGACCGCACACGCCGCCGGATATCGTGGTGAAGACGTTCAACGGCGATTCCATCGGGCATTGGGATGGCGACACGCTGGTTGTCGACACGAACAGCATGGTGAGCGATCACCACTGGATCGATCAGGGATTGCCGCTGAGCGAGGATTTCCACATGATCGAGACCATGCGCCTGCAGAACGGCGGGAAGACGCTCGAGATCAAATATCAGATGTGGGACCCCAAGAACTGGGTTGGCGAATGGGACAGCACGAAGCACTGGATTCGCGTGGATGATACGGACATCACGGAAGTGGAGTGCACGCCGGATCTGAATCAGCATTTGCTGAGCACGCATTAGGGGCAGTGATTCGTGAATGGTGATTGGTGAGTGGTGCGGAAGAGCGTGATTTGTAATTCGTGATTTGTGACTCGTGAAAGACGGCGAGCGCTTGATCCGCTGCTGACGGCGCCCTCTGGAGACGGGCTCCACTGGGAAGAACCCACACTACTCGGTCGGTGAACCCCAAGGTCCGGGGCGCGGCAAGCAGCGCCCGTACAGATTCCCCGATCTCGGGCGCAATCAGTAGGGGGAGCCGGAAGCGCCGGGCTGCTTGGGCTGGGCGCGATAGGTGGGATCGGCGAGCGTGGTGCCGTCCGCAAGCTTGACGTACATGAAGCTGCCGCCCTTGTCGCCATTGCGCAGCGGGTGGATGACGATCGTCACCTTGTCGCCCGGTTTGAGCGTGGTGGAGCGCCAGCCCTGCTTGGCGAGATTGTTGGGGCTGTTGCACTCGACGCTCCAGCGATCGGTGCCGCCGCTCGAGTTGGGGACGTCGATCGAGATCCAGCTGTGGGGGTTGGTCCACTCGAATTGCACGACGGTGCCGGTGAGCGGCACCTGCTTGTCGTGGTCGAACATGGCCGCGGAGTGGTGAGCGACAGCGGTGCCGGCGAAAGCGAGTGCGAGGAATAGGGCGGCGCCCAAGCAAACCATCGATCGGGTTCTCATCGATTTGTCCCCCTTCTTAGGAATGCGTCCGAATCGTGCGTGGGTCGTAATTTCAAGGTACTCCGCGCGGCGCTCTACGGCTGCTTTTCGGCGGAGCGGAAGGCCGCTTCGTCGAGGGTCTGCCCGCTGGGCAGAGTGAGCGCAATGAAAAGCCCGCCTTTGTCGCCATTACGCAGCGGCCAAAACATTATCGTGACCTTGTCGCCGGGCTTGAGGCTGTTCGAATGCCAGCCCTGGCGGGACAGATTGTTGGGGCTGTTGCATTCGAGGCTCCAGTGATCGGTTCCGCCGCTGCTGTTGGGGACGTCGATTTCGATCCAGCTGTGCGGGTTGGTCCATTGAAACTGAGTGACCGTGGCGACCGTGGTGATTTTTTTCGAGCGGTCGAACATCGCGAAGGAATGATGAGCGAAGGCGGCGCCGGCGACCGCGAGGGTCAAGCCAGCCAGACAAGCGATCAAGAACTTCCTCATCGTCATCGGCCCCCCAGCCGAAATCTTCGCGTCCGGTTCCCGCCGGACGTCTCGCACCGTAAGTGCGAATACTATAATATGCGACCACACAGATAGCCACATTTGATGCAGAATGGGTCGCTTCGTCAGGGGGTGGCGTCTGCTGGGCACGCCGGCCGGGGCGCTCTGGGGAATGGAGGCGAAGATGAAATACCCGATAGCAATTCTAGGTGTGTGCGCCGCATTGGCGGGAACGGGCGGGGTGTCTCGCGCCCAGAACGCGCCTACACCGGCCGCCAACACCACGTTGATTCCGGAAAAAACGCGGACATCCGACTACACGGCGCTCGGGGCGCTGCCCGATTGGAGCGGGATATGGACGCTCGACTTCCCGAAGCCGGGCGATGCGCCTCCGGAAGCGCCTTCGTTGACGCCCACGGCCGCCGCCGAGCTGAAGGTGCTGGAGGGCGAAGAAGCGAAGAACGAAGAGCCCGCCACGGAGAGCGCGAACTGTGTGCCGCCCGGAATGCCGCAGATCATGTTTCAGCCCTACGATGTGGAATTTCTATTTACGCCGGGGCGCGTGACGATCATTCAGGAAGCGTACATGCAGGTGCGCCGCGTATTCACCGACGGGCGCGGCCATCCGGCCGAACTCGATCCCACGTTCAACGGCAATTCCATCGGACACTGGGAGGGCGACACGCTGGTGATCGATACGACCGGGCTTGGGCATAGGCTGCCGCTCGGTTTCAATCGCCTGAACCACGGACCGAATCTGCACGTGGTCGAGCGGATTCGGCTGACGAATCCCGACACGATGGAAGACCGCATGACGCTGACCGATCCCGACGTGCTGGCGAAGCCGTGGCATACCGTGCATACGTTCACGCGGCACCGCGAACTAGATCAGCTGGAGTTCATTTGCGAGGAGAATAACCGCAATCCGATCGACGAGAAGACAGGGCAGGTCTCGACGATCCTCGGCAACAAGCACTGAGACAAGAAGGGCTGCCACATCGCTGCGGCAGCCCCTTGATCCCCGTTTCGAATTTGACCTGCTGGAACTACTTTTTCTTTTCGGCTTTCGCGGCCTTCTTCGTCTTCTTCGCCACTGAATTACCTCCGCTCTCGACGTGTGCCCCCGCGGGCAGTTGCCACACTTATAAGCAATTTTCGTCCCGGCGTCCAGCGCGAGTATGCCGCGTGGCCCAATGAAAGCGGTTATTGGGCGGGGGGAACGTCCAGGCGGACGACGGTGCCCTCGAGCTCGCGGCTCACAGCGGGGTAGCGTTTCATGACGAGCGGGTCGTGGCCAGGAACGATGTGCTGTGGTGAATCGGCAAGCCGGTGCAGCGTGTCGTAGCCCTCGATCATTTCGGAGACGTTGTAAACGACCGGGAATGGGCGGCGCTGTTCGAAATTCGCATAGAAGTGCGAGGCATCCGAAGCCAGCACGACCCACCCGCGCCTGGTCCACACGCGAACGATCTGCAGCCCGGCGGAATGTCCGCCCACGTGGTGCAGCGTCAGGCCGGGCGCGAGCTCGGCGTTATCGTCGTGAAACACGGCTCGCTCGGCGTAGACGTGGCGCACCATTGAGAGCGTGTTCTCGAGATCGAATGGAGCGCGCAGGGTTTCGTGGCACATGCAGCGTCCCGTGGCGAAAGCCATCTCGCGGTCTTGCAGATGAAAGCGCGCGCGCGGCAGGAGATCGAGATTGCCGGCGTGGTCGTAGTGAAGGTGGGTGAGGACCACGTTGGTGACGTGCGAGGGATCGACGTCGATGAGTCGCAGCGATTCGATCGGGCACCGCAGCCACTCGCGCTTGCGGCGGTCGGCGGCCTCCCTGCCGAAGCCTGTATCGATCAGGAAAAGACGATCGCTGCGACGCGCGACCCACACGAAATAATCCAGGTCGGAGGCGAATTCGTGCGGATCGGCGAGGATGAAATTCTCGCCCGGATGGCGGTGACCGAGATGCGCGTAGCGTATCGCGAAAATTTCGTAGGGCTCGGTCTGCACGACGGCGATCACCTCGCGGTGCGATGAAAAAGCGGCATAGCATGACCCATTGGGGAGCGGAACGTCAATTGTTAGGAGCGCTGCGGTAGGGCATAATGCGCGTCGGAAAACGCGCGCTGGTTGGCAAGAGCATCGATCCGGGGAGGAAATTAATGGCGCAGCCGCAGAGCATCGGATTCGTGGGAGTCGGGAGGATGGGCTCCCGTATGGCGCGCCGGCTGATGGCGGCCGGTTACTCGCTCACGATCTACGATACGAGCGATGCGGCGACGCAGTCGCTGGTGGAGGCCGGAGCGAAGCGCGCCGCAACCCCGGCCGCGGTGGCTTCGTCGGCGGACGTCGTGTTCGCGAGCGTGCCGACCCCCCCGATTGTCGAAGCGGTGGCGCTCGGACCAAACGGCGTGATCGAAGGGACGCGCGCGAAAATCTTCATCGACACTTCGACGACTGGAGCGAGCACGGCCAAGCGCGTCGCCGAGGGACTCGCCGCCAAGGGCATCACGGCGGTCGATGCGCCGGTAAGCGGCGGGATCAACGGAGCGGAGAAGGGAACGCTGGCCGTGATGGTGTCGTGCCCGGAGGCGACGTTTGAGACCGTGAAGCCGGTGCTCGAGAATCTCGGCAAGCTGTTTTTCGTGGGCACGCAGGCGGGGCAGGGACAGACGATGAAGCTGCTGAACAATCTGCTCTCCGCGACCGCCATGACGATCACTTCCGAGGCGCTCGTGATGGGAGTGAAGGCCGGGCTCGATCCTTCGCTCGTGATCGACGTGTTCAATGCCGGAACGGCGCGGAACAGCGCCTCGCAGGACAAAATGAAGCAGCACGTGATCTCGCGAAAATTCAGCTATGGTTTCGGGCTCGCGCTGCTGAACAAGGACATCCGCCTGTGCATGGCCGAAGCAGACGCGCTCGGCGTTCCGATGATCGTGGGGAGCGCGGTGCGGCAACTGCTGTCGATTTCGACGGGGGTCGAAGGAACCGACGCCGACATGACGGCCGTGGCGAAAACGGTGGAGGCGTGGGCGGGAGTGCGGGTCGGGGAAAACAGTAAGTGACAGAAGTTCATTTCGAGGAAAGGCTCACCACAAATGGACAAGAAAACGTTCGATAAGGGGCGCGAGATTCGCAGCTCGGTGCTGGGCAAGGAGTTTGTCGACAAGGCTTTCGAGACCGCCGATGAATTCAACCTTCCGATGCAGGAACTGGTGACGGAGTACTGCTGGGGCGCGATCTGGGGGCGCGAAGAGCTGCCTCGCAAGACGCGGAGCATGCTGAATCTGGCGATGATCAGCGCGCTGAACCGTCCCCATGAGCTGAAGATGCACATCAAAGGAGCGTTGGTAAACGGCGTGACGCGGGAGGAGATCCGGGAAGTGCTGCTGCAAGTGGCGATTTACTGCGGCGTGCCGGCGGCAGTCGATTCGTTTCGCGTCGCGCGGGAAGTGTTCGCGGAGCTGAAGGAAAAAGAGAAAGCGTCGAAGTCCTGACGCGAGGAATCCGGCACAATGGCGACGACGAGCGAGCTGAAGAAACACCGCATGCTGGCGGCGGGGAAGTGGGTCGAGCCGGCGTCCGGAGCGTGGTTCGAGTCCGTGAATCCTTACACCGCTGAGCCGTGGGCGCTCGTCCCGCGCGGCGCGAAGGCGGATGTCGACCGCGCTGTCGCCGCCGCGAAGGCGGCTTTCTACGATGGCGAGTGGCGCAAGCTGACAGCGACGGCGCGCGGCGAGCTTTTGCGGCGCCTCGCCGAGCTGATCGCAACCGAGGCGGACCGCCTCGCTGAAATCGAGACCACCGACAACGGCAAGCTGATCGCCGAGATGCGCGGGCAGCTCAAGTACATCCCGCAATGGTTCCACTATTTCGGCGGGCTCGCGGACAAGATCGAAGGCCGCGTGATCCCGATCGACAAGCCGGGCGTCTTCAACTTCACGCGTGAAGAGCCGCTGGGCGTAGTCGCGGCGATCACGCCCTGGAATTCACCGCTGCTGCTCGCAACCTGGAAGCTCGCTCCGGCGCTGGCGGCGGGAAATACCGTCGTGTGGAAGCCCTCGGAATTTTCGTCGGTGTCCGCGCTGGCGTTTGGCGAGCTTTTCGAGCGCGCCGGATTTCCGCCCGGCGTGGTGAATATCGTGACGGGCTATGGCAACGAAGTCGGCGAGCCGCTGATCACGCACCCGGACGTCGCGAAAGTGGCGTTTACGGGCGGAGATCGCACGGGCGAGCATGTGTACGGCCTCGCCGCGCGCGGCATCAAGCACATTACGCTCGAACTCGGCGGGAAGTCGGCGAATATCGTTTTCGACGACGCCGATCTGGAGCAGGCGGTGAAGGGCGTCGTCTCGGGAATTTTCGCCGCGACCGGGCAGACGTGCATCGCGGGCTCCCGCGCGCTGGTCCACCGGCCGGTGCTCGATGCGTTCGTGGAAAAGCTGCTCGCGCTGGCGAAGACCGCGAAAATGGGCAATCCGCTCGACATGAGCACGCAGGTCGGGCCGATCACGACGCGCCCGCAGTACGACAAAGTGCTCGACTACATCCGCATCGCAAACGAAGAGGGAGCCGTATGCCGGCTCGGAGGCGCTCCCGCGAAGCGTCCCGAATGCGGCACCGGATGGTTCGTCGAGCCGACGATTTTCACGGGCGTGAAGCCGGACATGCGAATCGCGCAGGAGGAAGTATTCGGGCCGGTCCTCTCGGTGATCCCGTTCGACACCGAGGACGAAGCCGTGCGGATCGCGAACGGGACGATCTATGGGCTCGCGGCGGGCGTCTGGACCACGAGCATCCGGCGGGCGCTCACGATGTCCGAGCGCCTCGAGGCGGGAACGATCTGGGTGAACACGTATCGCGCCGTGAGCTACATGTCGCCGTTCGGCGGCTACAAACGGTCGGGAATCGGGCGCGAAAGCGGCGCCGAGGCGATTCGCGAATATTTGCAGACGAAGAGCGTGTGGATCGATATCGCCGGGAACGCGCCGAATCCGTTCGTGATGCGATAGGCCTCGAGCGCAAACGAAGGTAGAAGAGATTCCTGGGGCGAAAACGGCCTCGGAATGACGGTGCTTCGCTCAGCGCGCCGGGGCCGGCCACGGCGCGGGCTTCGCGGGGCGGCCAATCCACCACCAGAGCAGTGTTCCCAGCGCCGGCACCACGCTCAGCGAAATAAATGTTGCCGCGTACTGCTGGTGATCGAAGAATCGTCCGTAGATCGGCAGGAGAATCGCCGCCACCCCCGACCACGCGGCCGAGCCGATTCCCGCCACCATGCCGGTTTCCTTGCGCGGGTAGGCGCGCGCGGCCAAATGCAACGAGATAACGATGAAAGCCACGGCGATAAACATCCCCCACGAAAAGAATGCCAGCGCCGCGATCCACGATTTCGCCCACGTGGTCATGGACGTTACCAGAGCGAGCGCGGAAAGCGCGGCGTAGAGCTTCACCGGGCGCGCTTCGTCACGCACGTAGCGATCCGCGACCCATCCCCAGAAATAGTAGCCCAGCTCCCAGCAGGCGAACGGAATCCACAGCACTTTTGCAAGCTGCGCCTGCGTGAGCCCTGAAACGCGATTCAGGTAGAGCGGGCACAGATACAGAATCGGGCTGAGCGCCGCGCCGCCGAGCCCCATCCCGGTGACCAGAAGCCAGAAGCGGCGTTCGAAGACGTTGGGCCACTTGATGCGCTGTTTCGCGCGCGGCACCGCCCGGACGAGAGGCGGCCTCGCAACGACCCACCAGACCGCCAGCCACGCGGCACCGAGCGCGCCCGTTACGAGAAACGTCGCGCGCCATCCGAAGCGCAGCGCCAGCGGAATGATCACGAGCGGCGCGAAAATCGCTCCCAGCGACGCGCCGCTATATGAAATTCCCATCCCGCGCGATTGCCGGTTGAGCGGCAGAGAATCGGCCGCGGTGCGGAGTCCGCCCGGGAACGTGGCGCCTTCGCCCAAGCCGAGCAGCGTGCGGGCTGCGGCGAATCCGAGAAATCCCGCCACCCACGCATGCGATGCGCTAGCCAGCGTCCAGATCGCGACGGCCGCCAGCATGCCGGCACGCAGCCCCACCCAATCGAGGACCGATCCCCACACCAGATTCGCCAAAAGATACGCCCACGAGAAAGCGGATACGGCGCCCGTATATGCGGAAGTGCTGAGGCCGGTGTCCTTCAGAATCATCGGCGAGATCACGGCAAGGGCCTGGCGATCGACGTAGGAGAGCCACGAGCACGTCATCATGACGGTGACGGGCACCCACATGCGCCAACCGCTCGCAGGTTCGGCGGGCCGGCTGAGCTGCGTGGCAATTTCGGGAGCGGTCTGGCGCATCGTCATCCGAAGAACGAAGTCTCACCGCAGAGACGCAGAGAATACGGAGAAAGGCCCCCGCAAAAGATGCTTTCGCGAGACCGCGGCTAGTCGTAAAACTTCGGCGCCTTTTTCAGCTTTGCGTTGGCGGCGAAATCGTGCTGGATCCAAAGCTGCGTGTTGGTCTTTTTGCAGTAGGCTTCGATCATCGCGCGACTCGCCAGCGTTTCCTGGGCGCTGTATTCGTAGGCGGTGACGCGATTGAGCTTGCGCTCCTCGGGGTAGTGGTACAGGTCGCCCCCGAGCATCACGTTTCCGGTATGCGCGAGCTTCACGATCAGCACCTGATGGCCGGCCGTGTGGCCGGGCGCGAACTTGATGATCACCTTGCCGTCGCCGAAGACGTCGTATTCGTCGGTGCTGATGAGGATCGTCTTGCTGTCCTTCAGCTTGTCGTAGGTGCGGGGCGCGGCGATCTGCGGCGCTTTTGGCGCGAACATCGCATCGCGCTCGACCTGGCGGACGAGCCAAGTGGAGCCGGCAAATTCGTTCGCGTTGGCGGTATGGTCGGCGTGGTAATGCGACATCGCGAGGTAGGTGATGTCGGAGGGCTTGTAGCCGATCTCCGCGAGCTGCGAACGCAACGTGCGCGTCGACGTGAAGTAGCTTTCGGTGATCGGTGTGTGATCGCCCTTGAAGTCGGCATCGGGAATCGCGCCGACGTCCCACATCAGCGTGCCCCTGGGATCGACGATCAGAAAACACGGAACCGACATTTCAGTGGTGGCCAGCTCTCCCGGCTTGAAATTGAAGAGCTTCGGGTCCATCCCTTTGATCACGCCGCAATCGAAGACGTAGAGCCGCACGGTGGTCGGCGCCTTCGGAGGATGCGACTGCGCGATCACCGATCCGAACGTGGCGGCGCAGAGCAGCGCAGTCGCTACGAGAGACACCCGGGCCCGGAAAACCTGTGTGGCGTTTCTCATCGTGAAGCCTCCCCGATACCGGCTTGAGCCGCCCCATAATACTCAAAAGCGCCCGGAGGCCAAGCGCGAAGTTAGGGAGGCCCGCGCGGCGGGCGAGGGCGTGGACTTCGCGGAACGCGTGGGTATAATGCGCCGGTTGGGGAAACGCCGGGTGGGCGAAGGAGGGTGCGATGTCAGAGACCGAAAGCCGAAACGAGCAGCTGGTGAAGTCGTTTTTCGAAACGCTGAGCACAGGGGACCTGGAGCGCGTGCGTCCGCTGCTGCATAAGGACGCGACGTGGACTCCCATGGGCACGGGCATTCCCGGCGCGGGCGGCGCGAAAGGCCGCGACGTGATCATCGACGAATTTCTCGCGCCGGTGCGCGGGCTCTTCGTCGACGGGGACCCGAAAGTCAAGATGAGCACGATCATTTCGAAGGGGCCGCTCGTGGCGTGCGAGACGCAGGGCATCGGCACGCTGAAAAACGGCAAGAAGTACAACAATCGCTACGCGTGGATGATCGAAATCAAGGACGACAAAATCTTCGCGCTGCGCGAGTACATGGACACGTACCACATCACCACGCTGGTGTAACGCACCCCTGGTCAGTCTGTAGGGGCGCTGCTTGCCGCGCCCCGCCCCGGCTGCGCTGAGACGGGGTGCTCCTGTTCAGCGGCGGAAGAGAAACGTAGCGAGAAACACGACCAGCCTGAAATTCAGGAGTTTGAGGGCGTTGCGGGCCTCCTGCGGCGTGAGCTTGGCCGTCATGGGCATCGAGCCGAACACTTTGCCCTTCATCACGAGCTTGCCGCCTTCGCGCTCGAGCGACGTGACCTGCATCAATTCGGAATTGTCCTGCCCGTAGATTTTCATCGTCGTCACTTGTGCAGCTGCCGGCCGATTTTGTCGAAATCGATTTTCAGGTCCTCGCACATTTTCATGGCGGTCGCGCGGCCCGCGCCGAACACTCCACCGCCGGGATGCTGGAACGGCCCGACGAGATAGAGGCGCTCGACGCCTGGCACCGTGTTCTGCCCCAGATCGGGCGTCGGCCGATGCGAACCCGACTGATAGATGTACGGCGCAGCGCCGTGAACGTCGCCCCTCTGAAAGCTCGGCGAGGCGCGCTCGATATCGAGCGGGCTGTCGGCGACGTACTCGATGATGTTCTCGGGGGTGATGTTGTCGACGTACGGCGTCATCCGCGCGAGCATCGTTTTCGCGAATCCGTTCTTCGCCTGATCCCAGAATTGTGGTCCGCCGCCGGGATGCGAGTAGGGCACGTAGTCCCACACGTGCAGCGTGGCCTTGCCGGCGGGGCAACGCGAGGGGTCGAAAGTGGAGGGCGAGACGAGGCCGAGCAGCGAGGTGTCGGGAAGGCGGCCGTAGCGAAGCGCATCGAAGAATTGGCGCAAGACGCTCATATTCGGCGGCATCAATTCGATGAAATAGGCTTCGTTCACATGCGGCCCGGCCTTGAATCGCAAAGGCGAGTGGAGCGCGGCGTGAACGGTGATGCACGAATTCGCGGAAAGCTCCACGCGCTCCGCCGCGCGCACCACATTCCCATTGAGTCCGGGGATGAAGCGTCCGAGGAAGTGTGGGTGGATCGCGCCGATCACCGCGTCTTTGGCCGAATATTCCGCGCCGTCGGAGGTGCGCACGCCGGCCGCGCGGCCATTCTTCACAATCACTTGTTCCACGGTGGTCTTGTTGCGCACCTCGCCGCCGTGGTCCTCGATGCAGCGGACCAGGGAGGCCGTGAGCGAGCCGCTCCCTCCGGCCGCGATGCCGATCCCGTACTGCTCCATGAAGCCGAGAAAGACGAAGATGCCGATGCCGGTGCCTTTTTCCTCGGGTCCCGTGAGATTCTCGGAGACCATGCGCATGAAAAACATCCGCACTTTGTCGTGCTCGAAATTGTCGATGATGATGTCGTACGGGCTTTTCTGCATCAGCGCGAACAGCTCGCGGCCCTCGGCGCTCTGATCGAGCATCGCGAACATCCCCCCCAGCGGAATCGGAGGCGTGTAGAGCGACGCGGAGAGCATCGGCAGATACCGTACCGAGGCCTCCGCGAATTTCAGGAACGATTCCGCGTCTTTCTTCGAATATTTCGCGATCTCCTGGTAGGTTTTGTTGCGGTCGCGATGCAACGCGATCGTCGAGCCGTCGTCGAACACGCAGATAAACGGAACCTGCGGGTAGATGTATTTCAGCCCGTAGCGCGCGAGCAGGCCGATCTCGTCGTTCTTGATCAGCGGATTCGCCTGAATGAAGATGTGGCCCGTGCTGAAGCGGTCGTGCAGGAAGTCCGGGCCGGTGAGTTTGGCGGTGACGACGCCTCCCCCGAACCATTCGTTGCGCTCGAGCACGAGAACCTTCTTGCCCGCCGTCGCCAAATAGGCGGCGGCGACCAGGCCGTTGTGTCCCGCTCCGATCGCGATGATGTCGTGCGTGGTAGGCATCAAGTTTCTCTCCGTCTCGCTGAAACGCGAGATTTCGCCGCTCGGGCCGGCTGAGCATAATACGCGCTTGCTACCAAGGCAAACGGTGCGTCCGCTGGTCATGCCCGGCCCCGCGCCACAGCGTTTGACTCGCACCGCGGCGTGGACTTAAGATGCGCCGCAGATATCGGGCCCACGCACTCGCCGCACAGGGTTGTCGAAGGCCCCTGCGGCACAAAGCGACTGCAACGGAACGCCAACCGGAGGGCTCTCTTGCTCGAACGCACGAGAATTGCGCTCGTGATCGCCTTGCTGGCGTCAGCGGGTTTATTCGGTGGCGTGACACCGGCCTTCGGACATCACTCGCAGGCCGCCGAGTTCGACCTTCACAGCACGGTGACTCTCAACGGGGTCATCTCGAAGGTCGACTGGATGAATCCGCACGTCTACCTCTATCTCGACGTAAAAGACGACAAAGGCCAAGTCACCACGTGGTCCCTGGAATCCCTGCCGACGCGCTTTTATCACAATCTTGGGCTTACGAAGGCGATGCTGGGCGAGGGCAAGCCCGTCACCGTGCTGATTCATCCGGCCAAGATCGAGGGCAAGCCGCTGGGGTGGGTCTTGAAGCTCACGTACGCCGACGGCCACGCCTACGAATTCGGCCGTTGAGGAGGAGCGAGATGAACCGGACGTTTCGCGTTGGCGCGATCTGCGCGGCAAGTGCGCTGGCGCTTCTGTGCCTGGTTCCCATCGCCGCCGGGCAAGCATCTCCTTCGACGAACAACCCGCAGCCCGACACCGCGAAACTCGCGGCCAGGAAAACCCCGCGCCTGCAAGATGGACATCCCAATCTCAACGGCATCTGGTACCGCCCGCTTTTGTTCCTTGGCGCCGCCGAGCAGGACGGGGACACTCTGAAAGCCGTGAATCGTCCCGATCCGGCGTTTGCCGCGGCGATTGCGCCGCTGCCGCCGATGTACAGCCCGTCCTACAAGCCCGAGCTTGTCGCGAAGGTGAAGGAATACAACGAGCAGCAGGTGAAGCTCGACCCGGGCTTCTTCTGCAAGCCGCCCGGAGTGCCGCGGATTGGACCGCCGCACCAGATCGTCCAGATTCCCGGCCAGGTTGTGTTTCTCTATTCCGACTTGGCGGGAAACTTCTGGCGCATCATTCCCACGGACGGGCGTCCGCACCGCACCGACGCCGATCCCTCCTATTTCGGCGATGCCATCGGCCATTGGGAAGGCGACACGCTGGTCGTCGACACGAATAACTTCAACGACGACACGTGGCTCGGCGACAACGGGCTTTTTCACAGCGACGCCTTGCACGTGACCGAACGATTCACGCGCAAGGGCGACACAATTCTCTACGAGGTCACCGTCGACGATCCGAAAGTGTTGACGCGCCCCTGGACGATGAAGCCGCGAACGCTCACGCCTCTCACCGATCCGCTCGACGAAGCACCGCCGTGCGTCGAGAAGGATTCGCCGAATATGGTCAATCTGGAACATCATCCCAACCCACGCTAGGCGGGTCGAAGGTTTGCTCGCGCGTTTCCTGAGACCGAAAGATCTTCTCCGGCATCGAATGGCAATCGCGATTAGAATGCAGGGCCCGGGGAGCGAACCTTGATTGCGGCTGCCGTAAAGACGCTGTTCCTGGTGGTGAGCGCGCTCTTTCCCATCGTCGATCCGCTGGGCGGCGCGCCGATCTTTCTGGTCCTCACGCGGGAATACGCGTCCGAGACGCGCATGGCGCTTTCGCGCCAGATCGCGATCGACAGCTTCTTTCTGCTGGTCGGCTCCTATTTCATTGGGACGCACATCCTCGCGTTTTTCGGCATATCCCTGCCCGTGGTGCAGGTGGGCGGCGGGCTGGTGGTGGTTTCGGCGGGCTGGGCGATGCTCAAGCAGAAGCAGGACGACGGGCCGGTGACGACGCATCGCACCGTAAACCCGGAAGACCCGCTGAGGCAGGCCTTCTATCCGCTCACACTGCCGCTGACGGTGGGTCCCGGATCGATTTCGATCGCCATCACGCTCGGGGCGAACGCCGCGCATTATCACGGGATCATGTTCGTGCCGGTCGCGATCGCCGCCGTCGTCGGCTCCCTGCTGATCGCCGTGAGCGTCTACCTCTGCTACGGGTTTTCGGACCGGCTCGCGCGCGTGTTGGGGCCGACGGCCATGAGCGTGATCATGCAGCTCGCGTCGTTTTTGCTGGTCTGCATCGGCATCCAGATCCTTTGGAACGGCGTGCGCGCGTTGCTGGCCTCCGTTTCCTTTACCGTGAGCTGAGCGCGCTTTCGCCGCGAGAGTGGCTCGCGGCGCGGGATACTTTCGCTTGACGAAAACGCGCCGTTTTCGCACAATTTTCGTATCGGTTCGCCGCCGAACGCGCGGTGCGCGCAGCAAAGGTTTGGGAGCGCACGGCCGTCATTTGGGACCCCATTCCCACAGGGAGAGGTAACCAGTCATGGGAAAAATCGTCGCAGCCATGGGCACCGTGCATGCCCCGCAGCTCTTTGACCGTCCGCCGAGCGAGGATCCCGCGCAGCTGGACGCGGACATTGCCGCGATGCGGCTGATTGGCAAGGATTTGGAAGAAGCCAAGCCGGACGCCGTGATCGTCATCGGCAGCGACCACCTCGAAACGTTCTTCCTCAGCTCGGTTCCCACGTTCGCCATCCTCTCGGGCGAGTTTTCGCACGCCGAATTTGCCGGCCGCAAGTACGAATTGCCGATCCACGAAGCCCTCACCGAGGACTTGCTCGACAAGCTGATGAAGGCCGGTTTCGATCTCGGCTACTCGCAGGACGCCGTCCTCGGGCACGCCTTCGCCGCCGTCTACGAATGGGTGATCGAGAAGCGCCCGATTCCCGTGGTTCCGATTTTCGTCAACGCCTATCTCCCGCCACTGCCGACGGCTCAACGCTGCGCTCAGTTGGGCAAGGCCATCGGAAAAATCATCGCCAGCCGTCCCGAGAACGTCGCCATCGTGGCCAGCGGCGGCATGTCGCATTTCCCCGGCACGTGGAAATATCCCAAGCCGGATTTCGACTTCGACCACTGGGCTATCTCCCAGATGGAAAAGGGCAATCACGACGCGCTGATCAATCTCACCAACGAGCAGCTCGATGAAGTGGGCAACACGGAAATGCTCTCGTGGATGATCATGTTCGGCGCGATCGGCAACCAGCCCGGGGAACTCATCACCTATCAGCCGACGTGGCATCACGGCCACGCGGTCATGCGGTTCCTGCCGCACAAGGGAATCGGCCAGTCGAAGGAAGGCGCGGAAGCGGCCGCGAAGTATCAGTTCAAGGGTGGCTACGAATTTTACAAGCATCCGTCTCCCTCGGCTTACAAGCTCAACAAGGTTCTCTACGACAGCCGCTTCAAGCGCGAGCTCCGCCTGCGCCTGATCCACGACCTTCCCTCCGTCGCTAAGGAATACGGCATGACGCCGGAAGAAGCGAAAGTCCTCGAGACGCTGCAGGACGACGACATCGAGAAATTCCGCGATGGGCAGATTCATCCGCTGGTCGAAGCGGGCGCCCATCCGCTCGGCATGTGGATGGCTGTGATCCGCATCCACTCCGAGCTACGCAAGCTTCGCGCCGCCAAGGGAGAGTTGGAAAAGGCCGGCGCCTCGCAGTAGCCTGATTTCACTTGCGGGGCGAGTTTCAATCCGCCCCGGCATTAGTTGCCACGATAATCTTCAGGCGAGGAAAAACCTATGAAAGTGGGTGTCGCTGGGCAAGGCGCGTTTGGCGTGAAGCACCTCGAGGCTCTCGGCAACATCCCGGGCATCGAGGTCGTGACTCTGGCGGGCGGCAGCCCCGGCACGACCGAAGAAGTCGCCAAGCGCTTCAAGATTCCCCATTGGACCACCGACCTCGCCGAAAGCCTCAAGCAGCCCGGCCTGGAGGCGATGATCCTCGCTTCGCCCACGCCGATGCACGCGAAGCAGGGCGTGCAATGCATGCGCGCCGGCAAGCACGTCCACATCGAGATTCCGATCGCCGATTCGCTGGCCGACGCGGAGATGCTGGTGAAGGTGCAGAAGGAGACCGGCGTCGTCTGCATGGGCGGGCACACGCGCCGCTTCAACCCCAGCCATCAGTACGTCCACAAGAAGATCGAGGCCGGCGAACTCAAAGTGCTGCAAATGAACGTGCAGACCTATTTCTTCCGCCGCACCAACATGAACGCCGCCGGCCAGCCGCGCAGTTGGACGGACCACCTGCTATGGCATCACGCCTGCCATACCGTCGATCTGTTCCAGTATCAGACCGGCGAGCTCGTCTCCGATTGCTACGCCGTGCAGGGCCCCATGCACCCCGAGCTGAAAATCGCGATGGACATGGGCATCCTGATGAAGACACCCTCCGGAGCGATCTGCACGCTTTCGCTTTCCTTCAACAACAAGGGGCCGCTCGGCACGTTCTTCCGCTACATCGGCGACAGCGGCACCTACATCGCGCGCTACGACGAGCTTGTGGACGGCGAGCAGAAGCCGATCGATGTGTCCAAGGTGGACGTATCGATGAACGGGATCGAGCTGCAGGACCGCGAATTTTTCTCCGCGATCAAGGAGAAGCGCGAGCCCAATGCCAGCGTGCAGCAGTGCTTCACCGCGATGCAGGTGCTCGACCGGCTCGAGAAAATTCTGAACTCCTCGGCCAAAGCCACTTCGAAGAGCTAGCCCGCGCGATCACGCCTCTTGCGGAACGCGCGCGCCGGGCCGTTCGTCCAGCGCGTCTTGCAACCGCTTTTCGTCGAGCGCGTTCTCCCATTTCGCCACCACGATTGTCGCGACGGCGTTGCCGACCACGTTCGTCGGCGTAAGCCCTTCGGACATGAGCCGGTGAATCCCCAGCACCAGCGCCACGCTCGCCACCGGAATCGTCCCGGTCGAAGCGAGAGTCGCCGCAAGCACCACGAACGCCGCCCCCGCCACGCCGGCCGCGCCCTTCGACGACAGCAGCAGCACCGCCAGCAGCCCCAGTTGCTGCCAGATGCCCAGGTGCGTGTTCGTCGCTTGCGCCAGGAAAACCGTCGTCGTCGCGAGGTACAGGCAGGTGCCGTCGAGATTGAACGAATAGCCCGTCGGAATCACCAGGCCGACCACGCTTTCCTCGCAGCCGAGGTCCTCGAGCTTCTCCATCAGTTGCGGCAGCACGGATTCGGAAGTGGTGGTCGCGAACACGATCAGCAGTTCCTCGCGGATGTATCGGATCAGCTTGAAGATGCTGAAGCCGCACCAGTGCGCCACCGGCCAGAGGACGCCGAAGATGAAGATCAGGCACGTGACGTAGAAGCCGCCCAGCAGCTTGCCGAGCGAGACGAGCGACCCCGCGCCGAATTTGCCCACTGTGAACGCAATCGCGCCGAACGCGCCGATCGGCGCCGTCCACATCACGATGGTCACCACCGCAAACAGCATCTTCGACGCCGCCTCGACGAAACTCACCACCGGCCTGCCGCGCTCGCCCACTTGAATCAGCGCGAAGGCGCACAACACGGAAATCAGCAGCACTTGAAGCACGTTGCCGTCCGTGAACGCGCCGATGAACGTGGTGGGGATGATGTTCATCAGAAACGGCACGACGCCTTGATTCGCGGTGTGGGCCACGTATGGCTGAATAGTCGACGTGTCGACGTGCGCCAGGTTCACGTTCATTCCCAGCCCGGGCTTCCACACATTCACCGCGACGAGCCCTATCACGAGCGCGATGGTGGTCAGTGCTTCGAAATAGAGGATGGCCTTCAGCGCGACGCGGCCCACGCGCACCGTGTCCGCCATGCGCGCGATCCCGTGCACTACCGTGCAGAAGATGATCGGCGCGATCAGCATGCGGATCAGCTTGATGAAGGCGTCGCCCAGCGGCTGCATCTTCACGCCAAAGCCCGGATCGAATTTGCCGAGCGCAATCCCGATCACCATTCCCGCGAACACCCACACCCAGAGCTGCCGGTACCAGCGCTTTGGCGCCGCCGGCCTTGCTCGCGCCGTGACTTCGCTCGTCATTGTCGACTCCACCTCCGGCCTCACGCTGCGCCGAAGCGGGGCATTCTACTTCAACTCGCGGCTCTCGCCGCACTTCATTCCGTCCGTTCCGCTGTCCGGTGTACACTCTCTCTTCATTCGAGTCATTCAAGGCGAATGCAATTAAAGGGGAATGAGATGCCAATCACCGAGGAAATGGTCGAGCGCCTCACCATCCGCGAAATGATCGAGAACTGGGTGTTGTGGCGCGACGCGCTCATGTGGAAGGAATTTCGCTCCCTCTGGCACGACGACGGCCGCATGATGGCGACCTGGACGCAGGGCACTGCCGACGAGTTCATCGAAATGAGCAAGCAGGGCTTCGCCAAGGGTGTCCGCATCCTGCATTTTCTCGGGGGCAGCACGGTGGAAGTCCGGGGCACGCGCGCCTTTTCGCAGACGAAAATGACGATTGCGCAGCGCGCGCTGGTTCACGAGGTGATGTGCGACGTGGTTTGCACCGGGCGCTTTTGCGATTTCTGGGAGAAGCGGGCCGGGCGCTGGGGGCTCGTCCTGCGCCAGCCGATCTACGAGAAAGACCGCATGGACCCGGTCGACCCCGCCGCCAGGCTCACGCTCGATCAGAAGCTGCTCGCGACGTTTCCCGAGGGCTACCGCCATCTGGCCTACCTGCAAACGCAGATCGGCTACAAAATCAAAATGGATATGCCCGGCCTCACGGGACCTGAGGTCGAAAAGCTCTACGCGCGCGCCGCGTCCTGGCTCTCGGGCGCGCCGCTGTAAAAGCGGACGCCCCTCGCCCAGGCAACACGGGGACGTATGCGAACACAGTTGCGATGCTCTTGTTCGCAGCCTACAATCCCGTGGCCGACTCACATCGGATCGGATAATCACAACGCGCAACGGGAGGCAAAGCGGATGTCACTTCGTCGAGTGCTTTCGATTTTCGTAATCATGTTGGCGCCGGGCCTGATGCTCGCGGCTCAACCTCAGACGCCGCAGGCCCCGCCGGCGCAAAAGCACTTGATCATGACGATCGCGGGCTTTGCGGATGGCTCTGACATTCCGTTGCAATACACGCAGGCCGGCACACAGACTTCGCCTGCGATCACGTGGATCAACACGCCTCCCGGCACGGTGACCTTCCTTTTGCATATGCACGATGCGGACTTCAGCCGCAACCACACGACGGACGACCAGCTCCATTGGCTCGTTTGGAACATTCCCGGCACGGCGACAGGGTTGCCGGAAGGTGTTCCCAAGGGCGCGCAGTTGGATAACGGCGCTTATCAAATCAGCGCGAGCGGGCTCAGCTATCGAGGCCCGGGTGCGCCGGCCAGCTTCCCGAAGCACCATTACATCTTTGAACTTTTCGCCTTGGACACGAAGATCGACGTCCAGCCCGGCGCTGATCCGTTTGAAACTCGCGCAAACGTCATGAAAGCGATTCAGGGCCACATTCTTGAGAAGTCCGTCTACGTGGGCCTTTTTCACCGTCCACAGTAATGCGGGTTAGCTGCCCGCAAGTCCGTCGCGGTCTCATTTCACTTGGATTTTCATCTCCTGTAACATCGCACGCGTGAAGCCGCTGGAATTGCTCGGCCAGGCTCTTTCTCGGGACGGCACGGTCCTCAAGCTCGTCCGCCGCGGCGACGAGTACATCATCCTTGCCAATGGGAAAAGCCTGATGTCGAGCCGCATGCACGGCTCGGAAGAGGCACTGGCGGAGTTCGGCTGCCGGCGCGCGCGGCTGATCGAGAGGCCCGCGGTGTTGATCGGCGGGCTCGGCATGGGTTTTACGCTGCGCGCCGCGCTCGATCTGCTGCCGCCGGGCGCGACCGTGATCGTCGCCGAGATCGTGCCGGCGGTCGTCGAATGGAATCGCGGGCCGCTCGCGCCGCTCGCGGGGGAGCCGCTGGGCGATCCGCGCGTGCGGGTCGAGGTGGATGATGTCGCGATCACGCTTGCTACGCGCCGCGACCAGTTCGACGCCGTGTTGCTCGACGTCGATAACGGACCCGCTGCCTTCGGCGGCGCCAACAACGACGGACTCTACGACGACCGCGGAATCGCTGCGGCTTTCCATGCGCTCAAGCTCGACGGAGTGTTCGCGGTGTGGTCCGCTCGCGAGGACCGGAAATTCGAGCAGCGCCTGCGGCACGGCCGGTTCGACGTCGAAGTGGAGAGTGTCCGGGCGCGCCTAAAACGCGGCGGCCCGTCTCACACGATCTTCCTCGGGCGCAAGTCGGCAAAGCGATAGAGCGCGTCAGTCGTTGCGGTCCTCCGCGACGCGCCGTGCTGCATTCCCGGTTCGGGGTTCGGATAGGCGCGCGGCCTGGGCCAGAAGATAGTCTCGCTCCGGCAGGCTTCCGGTTTTTCCGGCCGCCGCACGATAGTAGGTAATCGCGCCTTGCTGGTCTCCCGCGAGTTCCAGGAGATGCGCCCGCACGGCGTCCAGCCGATGCTGCCCCGCGAGGCGAGCATCCAGCTTGAGCCCGTCGAGGAGCTCCAGGCCTTTTGCCACCCCGTGCACCATTGCGACGGCCACGGCGTGATTCAGGGCCACCATCGGATTGTCGGACATGCGCCGCAGCAATTCGTACAGCGCGAGAATCTGCGGCCAGTCCGTGTCGGCCGCGCTCGCCGCTTCATCGTGTACGGCGGCGATCGCGGCTTGCAGCTGATACGGACCGATCGCGCCTTTCGGCAGCGTGGCCGACAGCAGGGCGATTCCTTCGTCGATCTGGTCGCGGTCCCAGCGCGACCTGTCCTGCAGGGTCAACGGGATGATCTCGCCCTCGGCGCTGGTTCGCGCCAGGCGCCGCGCGTCGGTCAGGAGCATCAGCGCCAGCAATCCTGCCACTTCGGCATCCTCCGGTTGCAGCCGGTGAACGATGCGCGCGAGCCGCATCGCTTCGTGCGACAAATCCGTCCGCTGCAGTTGGACCCCGCTGCTGCTTGTGTAGCCCTCATTGAAAATCAAGTAAAGCACGTGGAGCACCGCCCGCAGCCGGTGTGCCCGCTCCTCGGGGCTCGGCAATTGGAACGGGATTCCCGAGTTCTTGACCGTCTCTTTGGCCCGGCTGATGCGCTGCGCCATTGTCGCCTCGGGCACGAGGAACGCATGCGCGATTTCCGCCGTGGTCAATCCGCCGACGGCGCGCAGCGTCAGCGCGATCGCGGAAGATGAAGTGAGGGCGGGGTGGCAGCACATGAAGAGCAGGACGAGCGTGTCGTCATCCTGCTCCGATGCGTCGACATACGCGGGAGCGGGCGCCAGCGAAGGATCGAGGGCCAACTCCGTCTCTCGCCGCCGCCGCGCGGACTCGCTTCGAATGTAATCGGCCATGCGGCGGAAGGCGACCTGCACGAGCCAGGCCCGCGGACTTCGCGGCAAGCCGTCACGCGGCCACTGCGCAGCGGCCGCGATCAGGGCCTCTTGCACGGCATCTTCGGCCGCCGCGAAATCCTTGTATCTCCGTACGACGACTCCCAGCACCTGCGGCGTCAGCTCGCGCAGCAGGCTTTCGATCGGCGCGTCCGATTCGACGGACAGCGTCACCGCAACCACTCCTCCGGCGCGCTGCTCATCACCTGGCGCACCTCGATCGGTATGTTTCCCCGAACGCCTCCGGGCCCGGGGGCGCCGGAGATTCGCGCGGCGATCGCGCAGGCCTGCTGTTCGTTCTCGACGTCGACGATCCAGTAGCCCGCGAGGAATTCCTTCGATTCGGGGAAAATCCCGTCGGTGATCGGCTCCCCGTCTTTGCCGGCGCGCACGATTTTCGCGCGGTCCGGGAACGCCAGTCCCTCGGTCGCGACGAAAACGCCCTGATCCTTGAGCTCCTTGCTGAAAGCCCGCATGAACAGGACATTCTGCTTCAAGTCTTCTTTCGGCCAGTTCGCATACGCTTCAAAGTCGCCCTGCTTGCCGTACATCATCAGGATGTATTTCATGATCCGGTCCTTTTCTGGTGCGCGGAATTTTCCGCGATTGCCCGGTTGCACAGAATTGGGTGAACCATCGTTCCGCAGCCGGCCCGGCGCTCGGAAATCGTCAAGCCGGCAGGCGTGACACATCATTTCGTGCGCGCGACCGGCTAATGCGCGAAGCGCCGCACCTCGATGGGCATATTCGTCGGCACCCCGCCGGGGCCTGGAGCCGCGGAGATCCTGGCGGCGATGGCGTACGCGCGTTCCGGCGTGGCGACGTCGACGATCCAGTAGCCCAGCAGGAACTCCTTCGATTCGGGAAACACGCCGTCGGTCACAGGCAGTCCGTTTTTTTCGCCGCGTACCATCCGGGCCTCTTCAGGGCCTGAAAGCCCCTGCGTTGCCACGAACTCGGCGGATTCGGTCAGGTCCGTGTTGATCTTGTGCAGCACCGCCATGTGCGCTTCGGCGTCGCTCTTGGTCCATTTGTGGTATCCCTCGACTCCCGCCTTCGATCCCGACATCAGCAGAATGTATTTCACCTTTTTTCTCCTTAACACGGAAAGTCTGATCCCGCGCTTTCACAGGCAAGTCGGAGCGGACCGCCCATTCTCGACATGCCGGTCACGAATTTTTTGAAGAAAAACCAACCTCCGGCATGTCGATTTTGCGCTCCGCCAATCGACATACCCATGGAGGCGCAAGATGAGCACCGATACAGCCATAATCGACGTCAGCCACGACTGGATCACCGCCTGCGACATCCAGGAGCGATTCATGCGGCGTCCCGGCGATGCGATGGACGTTCTCGATTGCGGCGCTCGCTGCCGGCAAGTGCGGGCCCTGGGCGGCGACTGCTACGATTTTCTGCCTCTGTCCTCCGGCCGGCTGGCGCTGGCCGTCGGCGACGCCTCGGGCAAGGGCCTTCCGGCGGCACTCATGATATCGAATGTGCAGTCCTCGCTACGGACTGCCGCTTCTTTTATCGGAGACGACGGACCCGCGGTGCTCGGCGCGGTGAACCGCCAGGTGCATGCGTCGTCGCTCGCGGACCGCTATGCCACGCTGTTTTATGGGGTTTTCGACGGCGCGAGCCGAATGCTGCGCTACGTCAACGCCGGGCATAATCCGCCGATGATCGTTCGAAGGGGGACGGTCGGCTGGCTGGATGCGGGCGGCCTCCCCGTCGGAATCTTCGCGGAGTCGACGTACGAAGAGGGCTGCGTGCGGCTAAGCCCCGGCGACATCCTGGTGGCGTACACCGACGGCGTGGTGGAGGCGCGGAACCGGGCGGACGAAGACTGGGGCGTCGCGGGGCTGCAACGGGCGGTGCTCGAAAACCGGGAGCGGGACGCGAACGGGCTGGTCGACGCGATTCTTGCGTCGCTCGATGAATTTTCCGGCGGGCTGCTGACCGATGATGCGACAGTTGTGGTTATACGGGTGCGCTGAATACGATTCTCCGAGCTCTCTGTGGCCTTTCTCGGTGTCCTCTGTGTTTAGAACGGGCGAGCGGCTGCCGCGCATTCAGCCATCCATTCCTAATTGACACTTGGCGATTCAAACGCCCGCAAGTGCCAGAAGG
>Ga0335075_10002143_pt1 | contig 31943 bp, 28 predicted proteins | sample Lox_Sample_24_FD_206723 | JGI IMG/M metagenome (GOLD analysis project Ga0335075, IMG submission 206723) | Soil microbial communities from Loxahatchee National Wildlife Refuge, Florida, United States - Lox_Sample_2.4 | ecosystem: Environmental > Terrestrial > Soil > Wetlands | place: USA...
ACGGACCGGAAGCTGACGTTACGAGCGGCCGGTCAGCGCCGCGAAAACCGCGGATGTCCGGCTGGTCACGTCGAGTTTGCGGTAAATGTGCTCAAGATGCTTGGCGACCGTGCGCGGGCTGACGTCGCGCGCGAGCGATGGCATTGTTGGTGTGCCCGAGCGCGGCGAGACGCAAGACCCGCAGTTCCCGGTCGGTGAGGTCGGCGGGCCCACCGGAGGTCGCGGTCGCCAGCCCTTCCCGGGCGCGCTGGCGTTGGCGGGCCCGCTCACGCGCTGTCATCAGCGGGACGCGGATGACGCTCAGGAAATCTCGCTCATCCTCCGTGAAGTCACGCTCGGCACGGTTGAGCGCGATGCCGATGATCTCCGAACCCGCGGCCGGGAGCCGCACGAAGCGGTTGTGTCTCATGCTTCCTCCCCCCGAAGCTCGCTGACCACAAATTGGCACAGCTACCGTCCTGACTAACAAGCCGGACGTCGAACCGTCTATACGCACATTGCGCACCGCGGCTGGATCATCCGCGTCGGGTGATCCGATAACGCCCTCTTGGCATGACTATCGGGCGGGGGGGACAGAGCTAGTGAATCTTTTGCTCGAGAAACTCGCCGGGGTCGCGGCGCGAAGATACTGGATTTTCATCGTCGCCTGGGTGATCATCCTCGGGGGGCTGCTCGGCGCCAAGCACGCGTTCGGCGGCGAGTACGTCAACAACTACACGATCTCCGGCAGCGATTCCGCGACCGGCCTTAACGTGCTGAACAGCACCTATCCGCAGCAGGGCGGGTATGGCGGGCAGATCGTCTTTCACGCCAGGAGCGGCACGGTCGCCACTCAGCAGTCGGCGGTCAACCAGTCGGTCAGCAACGTGTCGAAGCTGCCGGACGTCATCAGGGCCGTCAGCCCGTTCGCCTCGGGCAATAGCGGCGCTGTCTCCAAGGACGGCACGATCGCGTACGCCAGCGTCGGCTGGAACGTTAACCCGGACTCGCTGGACACCAGCTATCTAGACAAACTGAACAACGCGGTGGCCCCCGCGACCAAAGCGGGCCTGCAGGTCGAGTACGGCGGCGGCGCCGGGGAGATCGGGCAGCAGACTAAGGACCTGACGTCAGAGGTCATCGGCCTGTCGTGTGCGCTGGTGCTGCTGCTGATCATGTTCGGCTCGCTGATCGCGGCCGGCATCCCGCTGGTAGCGGCGATCTTCAGCGTGCTTTCCGGCCTCGCGCTCCTCGGGCTGCTTGCCCGGGTGGTCACGTTCCCGACCACCGCGCCGACCATCGCGACGCTGCTCGGACTCGGGGTCGCCGTGGACTACGGGCTCTTCCTGGTGGCCAGGCACCGGGAGCAACTGGACAACGGGATGGAGGTGGTGCGCTCCGTCCAGCGCGCCGCGGGCACGTCCGGAGCCGCGATCGTGGTGGCCGGCAGCACCGTCGCCATCTCCGTCCTGGGTCTGTACATCTCGGGCGTTGGCTTCGTCGGGTCGCTGGGCCTGGCCGCGGCGATCGTTGTCGTGGTCACGATGATCTCGGCGCTGACCCTGGTGCCCGCGTTCATGGGGCTGGTCCGGCAAACCGTACGGGCGCTGACCGCCCGGGTCCGCGCGCGGAAAGGCGGGCTGACCGCGCAGCAGCAGGCGGCGCAGACCGCCGCGGCCACCCATGAGCAGCACGAGCACAGCGCGTTCGCGCGCTGGGGCCGGATGGTGAGCGACCGGCCCTGGCCGTGGGTGGTGCTGAGCTTCGCGGTGCTCGTCGTGCTGGCGATCCCGCTGTTCTCGATCACGCTGGGCCAGCCGGACAACGGGACCAACCCCACGTCCGACAGCAGCCGACGGGCGTATGACCTGATCTCCCAGGGCTTCGGAGTCGGCGTCAACGGACCGCTGACCGTCGTGGTCAAGCTGCCGAACCAGTCCAGCTCCGCGAACAGTTCCCTGCTCTCCACGATGCAGTCCGACATCTCAAAGACCGCCGGCGTCGCGTCGGTTACCCCCGCGTCGATCAACTCGTCCGGCACCACCGCGGTGTTCAACGTCATCCCGACCACCCGGCCGCAGGCCACCCAGACCACCGCCCTGGTCAGCACGCTGCGAGACGACGTGCTGCCGAAGGAGCACGCGACCAGTTACGTGACGGGCACGACGGCGGGAGCCGTTGATTTCACCGACCAGATCACCAGCCGGCTGGCGTGGCTGATCATCGCTGTCGTCGTCATCTCGTTCTTCCTGCTGACCGCCGCGTTCCGGTCGATCGTGATCGCGACCAAGGCCGCGGTCCTCAACATCTTGTCGATCGGCGCGGCATACGGCGTCATCGTGGCGATCTTCGAATGGGGCTGGGGTAAGAGCCTGATCGGCCTCCAGTCGACGCTGCCCATCCCGGCCTACGTGCCGATGCTGGTGTTCTGCATCGTGTTCGGGCTGTCGATGGACTACGAGGTCTTCCTGCTCTCCCGGGTGCACGAGGCCTGGCTGGTAACCGGCGACGCGCACCGCAGCGTCGCGATCGGGATCGGCGCGACGGCCCGGGTGATCACGACCGCGGCCCTCATCATGATCGTCGTCTTCGCCAGCTTCGTGATCAACCCGGACCCGACGGTGAAGATGCTCGCCATCGGAATGGCGTTCGCGGTGCTCATCGACGCATCGCTCGTCCGGATGATCCTGGTGCCCGGGATCATGTCCCTGCTCGGCGCGCGCGCCTGGTGGCTCCCGCGCTGGCTCGCGCCGGTGGTGCCCAGCCTCCAGCTCGAGGGTGGTGACGTCGCCGTGCCGGAACCCCGGTCAGACGCGAAGGAGGAGCCGAAGAAGGAGCCAGGACAGGCCCGCTAGCTAGCCGACATCAGAAATGTCCACACGAATATCCGCGCCTGCGAGCTCTCGGAATAGCTTTATCTCCCATGCGCCGTGGTCGTCGAAGTCTATATACGCAATACCGTCCATGTCGGATGGCTTCTCTACATCCGCATACAGTAGGACGCTCACTCGCCTCCGGCCGAGAGTGCCGTAAAAGTATCCCATTTCGAAAATTACGTTCTGGCGCGCCCTTGGATTATGTTTATCCTGGCCTTTGATCCCACCTTCATCGTCTGGGGTGAGGACGACGATCGCATAGGATGCGCCAGTCGCATGCTCTTCAAACTTCTCAATCAACGTCCGCCCAAGGTTCGCCTGTTCGCGAAGGATGATCGTTTCGCGACCGGTAGCCTTACCAACAACGCGTGCGACACGCTCGGCCCGCAAGGTGTCTCTTCCGTGGACGATGAAGATCGGCCCATTTGGAGTTGGCTGAGCGACGCTACTTGGAATAGCGGACGCCATGGTCTCTGGCGTCAATAGATGCAGGCGGTCACGAATTGATTCCAGCCTGGATATTTCAGTTTGCACTGATTCGCGCAAGAAAATCAAAGTCTGAAAGCGCAGAGCATTCTTAGGCGCTTCTACAGCGGGAGCACTTTTGTATAGTTCGGCGACTTCGCCGCCAATATTTACAGAAATCCAGGTGCGATTATACGAAAGCCATTCATCGATGCGACGCTTCAACGCCTCTATATCGGGATAAGGACCAGTCAGACGGGCAAGGCCACGGCTGAGGCCACGTAGCATGAGGCCGCCAATTACGCCCGGTTCGGCCTCCGTCTCTGGTTCAGGCGCAGCGAGACGCATGATCTCTGAGTCCAGCAATTCACGTCCGGCTTCGATCTGGGCTTCAAGTTGAGCCTCGGCCTCGTTCAAAGGCAGCCTCAACTCGGATCGTGGTTCATACCCGGACGACATGCAAGCATTGTGCCGCAGTTTGAGGCAGGCGGCTAGCCGGTTCGGGGGCAGGCTCGAAAAGCGCGCCGAATGCATTGGCCTTTTTAGTGCAGTCGGTCCTCGGACACACAAGGGTTCAAGTCGCCGCGACTCGTCATCGGGTATCAAAACAAGGCGCCTGCTCCCTGGCGCTGCAGATGCCAGCCGGGCGGCCCAGCCATAGGCTGGTCTCGGACTCGGAGTCACGAGAGGAGCCCCGTGTGCCGTACGTGGACAGTGGTGAGGCGAAGATCTGGTACATCGAGCAGGGGACGGGGTTTCCCATGCTGACGCTGGCGCCAGGCGGGATGCGCTCGAGCGTGCCGCTGTGGGAGATGGCGGCGATCAACCCGCTGACGGCGTACGCCGGGCAGTACCGGATGATCGCGATGGACCAGCGCAACGCCGGCCAGTCCGCCGGCCCCCTTGAGACCGGCGACCCGTGGGGCGCCTACGCGGCCGACCAGCTGGCGGTCATGGATCATCTCGGCATCGACCGGTTCTTGGTGTTCGGCTGCTGCATCGGCGGCCCGTTCATCCTCAAGCTGCTCGAACTCGCGCCGCAACGAGTCGTCGCGGCCGTCCTGGAGCAGCCGGTCGGGATCATCGCGAGCAACCGGGAGCTGTTTGACAACCTGTGGAAGCAGTGGGGTGAGCAGCTCATGAGCACGCGCGACGATCTCGGCAGCCACGAGGTCGAGGCGTTCGCCACCACGATGTGGGCTCCCGACTTCGCCGTCAGCGTGACCCGGGACCAGGTGCGGTCCTTCCGCACGCCGATGCTCGTCCTGCCCGGGGTCGATGAGCACCATCCGGCCGAGACCGGCCGCGAGATCGCCGCACTCACGCCGGCCGCCGAGCTCCTCGAGCCGTGGAAGGACCCCGAGCATCTGCCCGCCGCCACCGAAGCGGTCGGCCGGTTCCTCCGAGACCACACCCCCAGCTAGGTCGCCCGCGAGTGGCGCCCCGCCTGGGCAGCCCGGAAGATAACGCCTGCGCGGCAACTTCAGGTCGTGGGCTTTGCGGCCTTTTCTTTGATTGCCGTGAGGAGCGCGGCCCAGTCCGCGGTGAAGGCGCCTGCTCCCTGGCGCTGCAGATGCTCAGCGTTCATTCGGCCGCCAGTTCCCGCAGGTTCGTCTTGGCGAGCTCGACGAGTTCGTCTCCGCCGCCGGACAGGATCGTCCTGGTCGCGTACAGGGTGAAGCCCTTGATCTGGCCGTAGGTGAGCTTGGGCGGCAGGGCGAGTTCCTGCCGGGCCGTGCGGACGTCGACCAGGGCCGGCCCGTCGTGCCCGAACGCCGCTCGCAGCGCGTCCTCGAGTTCGTCAGCCTTAGCTACGGTCGCGCCGAATAGCCCGGCGGACTTCGCGATCCCGGCGAAGTCCGGGTTGTCGAGGTCAGTGCCGTAGGTCACGACGCCGGCGGCTTTCATCTCCAGCTCCACGAAACCCAGCGCCCCGTTGTTGAACACCACGACCTTCACCGGGAGATGCTGCTGGCGCAGCGTAAGCAGCTCCCCGAGCAGCATCGCGAGCCCGCCGTCGCCGGACAGGCTGATGACCTGGCGGCCTGGCTGACTGGCTTGCGCTCCGATAGCGTGCGGCAGGGCGTTGGCCATGGACCCGTGGTTGAACGAGCCGATCAGCCGACGAGCGCCGTTCATGTGCAGGTAGCGCGCGGCCCAGATGCAAGGGCTGCCGACGTCCACGGTGAAGATCGCGTCGTCCGCGGCGAGCCGGTCGACGGTGGCTGCGACGTACTGCGGGTGTAGCGGCGACTGGTTCGCCCGGTCCTCGGCGAGCTTGTCCAGCCGGCCGCGGGCCCGCCGGTAATGCGCCGTCATCACGTCCAGGTGATCAGAATCGGTCTTGGGCGCCAGGCGCGACAGCAGCGCGTCGACTGTATCCCGGACGGTCCCCACCAGCGGGACCTGGACCGGCACCCGGCGGCCGATCTGCTCCCCGCGCACGTCAACCTGGATCACCGGGACCCCGGCCGGGTAGAACGGGCGGTAGGGGAAGTCGGTGCCGAGCATCACCAGGGCGTCGCAGTGCTCCATGGCCCGGTACCCCGAGCTGAACCCGATCAGCCCGGTCATCCCGACGTCGTAGGGATTGTCGTACTCGACGAACTCCTTGCCGCGGAACGCGTGCAGGACCGGCGCCTTCACGGCCGCGGCCAGGTCGATGAGCTGCTGGTGGGCCCCGGCGCAGCCGGCGCCCGCGAGGATCGTCACCCGGCTGGCGGCGTTGAGCACTTCGGCGGCAGCGTCAAGGTCGGCGTCCGCGGGGCGGATGACCGAGGACGTCGGCCGTATCGGTGCGGGGTCAGCTTCGGCGGGCGCGTCGGCGAAGAAGACCTCACCGGGCACCACGACGACGGCGACCCCGCGGCGCTCCACCGCCGCGCGCATCGCGATCTCAAAGATCCGCGGGATCTGCTCGGGGATGCTGATCAGCTCGCGGTAAACGCTGCACTCGCGGAACAGCTCCTGGGGATGGGTCTCCTGGAAGTAGTTCTCGCCGATCTCCTCCCCCGGAATCTGCGCGGCGATCGCCAGCACCGGGACCCGGCTGCGATTGGCGTCGAACAAGCCGTTGATCAAGTGCAGGTTGCCGGGGCCGCAGCTACCCGCGCATACCGCCAGCTGCCCGGTCACGGCGGCTTCCGCCGCCACCGCGAACCCGGCGGCCTCCTCGTGCCGTACGTGCTCCCAGGTGATCTCGCCGTCCCGGCGCAGTGCGTCCATGAACCCGTTCACCGAGTCACCCGGAATCCCGTACACCCGCCGCACGCCGGACGCCTTCAGCGCGGTCACCATGACATCAGCCACTGTCTTGGCCATGATCTGCTCCTTCCGTGGTCAGCCACCGGGCTGGTGGCCGTAGCGTCGGGGTCGCTCGCGGGTGTGATTACCCGGCGGTCCAGAACGCGCAGTGGTGCCTGGCGGCGAAGTCCGTCTCGACCTGCGGCCGCGGCGGGACGAGCGACAGCATCCGCATGTCGCCCGCGTCGAACGCGGGCCAGGGCACGTCTGCGGTGGACGGGTTGCCGCTGGCCGCGAAGCTCGCCCAGGCCGCTCGCATGCTGGCCGCGAGTGCCTGGCTGTCGGGGCTGAACGGTTCCTGGAACGGCGCGTCCGGCAGGTCGAACAGGTACGACCACTCGGACTTGTGGGTCGCCACCCGCGGGCCGGTCACCGGCGGGTCAAAGCGCAGCGGCGCGCTGTCGTCGTTGAACTCATAGGCGAAGGTCGGCACATGCTTGGAGGTCCACAAGTCCACCTGCAGCGCCGGGCAGGCGAAGCTCGCGTCGCTGACCAGTGCGCTGAGGGCGACCGTCGGCGACGGATACGCCTCCAGCGGGTACTCGGCCGCGATCGCCGCGGCCCGCGCGGCGGGCACGTCCAGCACTGAGGCGATCACCCGCTGGTAGCTCTCGGCGGTCACCGGCCCGGGTACCGGCACGACGGCGCCGGTGACGGCGATTCCGGCCGTGATGAAGACGCGCTCCTCATCGTGGTTGGTCCCGTTGAGGATCGGCACGCGGGCGAACCGCCCGGCGGCCAGCGCCGTCCCGATCGGCTCTTCGATCATCTCGCCGTCGACGACGGCGGGGACCGCGGCCCCAGGGTAGTTGCTCACCAGGTCCGCGACCGGCAGGCGCCGCAGGCAGCCGGCGGTCTGGTCCGCGCAGCCCGCCTTCGCGGCGAAGGCCTTTCCGTCGGCCTCGGCGGCGGCCAGGGACTTCTGCTCCAGCGCCCAGGGTCCGGCTCCGCTTTGCACGATCGCCCGGTGGAAGAGCCCGCGGGCACCGCGGGAGGTCATGTGGGCGAGCACCGACAGGCCGCCGCTCGACTGGCCCGCGATCGTCACGTTGTGCGGATCGCCGCCAAACCGGGCGACGTTGTCCTGCACCCAGCGCAGGGCGGCCTGCTGGTCCATCAGCGCGTAGTTGCCGGACGGGCCGCCGGGCTCCGACGCCAGCGCCGGGTGGACGAGAAAGCCGAGAGCGCCCTGCCGGAAATTGATGGTGACGACCACGATGCCGTCCGCCGCCAGCTTGGTGCCGTCGTAATCCCGGCCGGCGCCAAGCGTGAAGCGGCCGCCGTAGATCCACACGAGCACCGGCAGACCGCCGTCGCCGTTGCTCCCCAGCGTCGGCGTGTACACGTTGAGGTACAGGCAGTCCTCGCTGGTGGGACCCGTCAGCGCGGGGTTGGGCGGCTGCGGGGGGCTCGGAGCGAAGCGGGTGGCGTCGCGGACGCCCTGCCAGGCGGCCGGCGGATGCGGGGGACGCCACCGCAGGTCGTCGGTGGGGGGAGCGGCATAGGGCAGCCCGCGGAAGACGTAACCCCCGGGCACGATCACGCCGCGGACGCGGCCTTCGGTGGTGGTCACGATCGGGGCGGCGCCAGAGTCCGCCGGCGCAGACGATTGCCGGCCGGCCGGTCCCTGCCGCGATGAGGGTGCTGGGTCCATGATGTTGGCTCCTTGACGTGCGGGTTGTCGTCAGCCAAGGGGATCAGCGCAGCGACCTGAACGCCGCTCGCATCTCGCCCGCGAAGAGTTCCGGCTGCTCCCAGGCGGCGAAGTGGCCGCCCTTCTCGAGTTCGTTGAAGTACACGAGGTTGGGGTAGGCGCGCTCGGCCCATCTGCGCGGCAGGGGGATTATCTCTTTTGGGAACCTGCTCACGGCCGCAGGGATCGAGACTTCGCCGCCGACCTTGGTTTTGTGGGCGCTGTCCTCCCAGTAAATGCGGGCCGAGGACGCCGCTGTGTTCGTGAGCCAGTAAAGCGTGATGTCGTCGAGCATTTCGTCTTTTGTGAGGGCGCGCTCGGGTTCGCCGTCCGTGTCGGTCCATTCCGCGAACTTCTCGTAAAACCAGGCGGCCAAGCCGGCCGGCGAGTCCGCGAGTGAGTAGCCGATCGTTTGCGGGCGCGTGCCCATGATCGCCCGGAAGCCCGAGCCGCGCGTCGCGAAGTTTTTAGACGCTTCATAGGCGATCTTTTCCTCGGCCGAGAGGCCCGCCGGTGCCGGTTCACCGTTCTTGAGCGCGTTCGCGACCTCGGGAGGAATAGTCGTTCGCGTGTTCGGTGCTGGCGGCCGTTCGATCGCGCCGAGCAACGTGGTGACGTGGATACCCACGAGACCCTCCGGCGCGCGACGGCCCATCACGTCCGTGACGACCGCGCCCCAGTCGCCACCCTGGGAGACGTAGCGCCCGTAGCCCACTCGCCTCATCAGCTCTTCCCAGGCGCCGGCGATGCGTTCGGGATTCCAGCCCGTCGCCTGCGGCCTGGCTGAGAAGCCGAAACCGGGCATTGAGGGCACGATGAGATCGAACGCGTCCTCCGCGCGGGCTCCATAGGACTCGGGATCGCTCAGCGGCCCGATCACCTTCACGAACTCGAGGAACGAGCCCGGCCAGCCGTGGGTCATGATCAGCGGCAGCGCGTTCGCATGCGGCGAGCGGACGTGGATGAAATGGATATCGAGCCCGTCGATCTCCGTGATGAACTGAGGGAGGGCATTCAACTGGGCCTCGAGCTTGCGCCAGTCATAATCAGTGGCCCAGTAGCCAACGAGCTCCTGTACCTTGGCCAGCTGCGCGCCCTGGGTGCGATCACTGACGGTCTCACGGTCGGGCCAGCGGGGCACCGCCACACGGCGGCGGAGCTCTTGGAGCGACTCCTCCGGGATTTCGATCTGGAAGGGGCGGATGCTGTCATTCGAAGACATGTGGGTCCCTTGGTCCGAATTGGCGGTCGATAGAGAGCGGGCTCTTCTAGACGGAACCGGGGCCTTCCGGGCGGGCGGGTGGAAGCTGAGATCCCGAGGATCCCCTTCCCAAGCAGTACGGTCTCACCATCTCACAAGCGGTACGGTCTCACCATCGCGCGCCGGGCGGCCGCTCGCGCCAGTAAGAATGACTGTCCGTATTCCGGTCTCTCTTTCCTCGAGCAAAAGACGCCGAGGAGCTTTTCAGTAAATTGGCGGACATGTCCGCATTTCAGAATTCAAGCCGACGAGGTGATGCCGATGGAGGGGTTGCGCTGGCGAGCGGGTCGCGGCGTTAGTTCAGGTGCGGTGCGAAGTTGATGCTGATGCGCGGGCCGGCAAGGGCTGCCTGCTTGGGCACCGAGTGCCGCCAGTCGCGCTGGCTGCGGCCGCCCATGACGATCAGGTCGCCGGAGGCGGCCAGAAGCGACACGCTCTTGCCTCCTTCGGCGGGCCGTATCAGGAAGCGGCGGGCGGCGCCAAGGCTAAGCACCGGGACCGTGCTGGTCCGCTGGACTTTAGCGATCGGGTCTCCGTGCCAGCTGGTGGAGTCACGGTTGGTTCTGTACAGGTTGAGCCACAGGTAGCGGTAGGCGACTCCGTAGTGCCGCGTGAGCGCATCGGTGACGGTGTGCAGCAGTTGCTGGGGGGCTTCTGCGATGTCGCGGTACTCGGCAGTCAGCCGCGGCTCGGCAACACGCTGCCCCCACATGTACCGGTACCGCTGCTCCCACGGCGCGCAGGCCATGAGCTCGTCGAACAGGGGGCCGCTGGCTTGCAGCCATCCTGGCACGTGCTCGATCCACGACGTCTCGTCCAGCTTTATCCGCCGGGCTCTGGTGAACTGGAGATCGGCTGCCGGCCCTGACGCCTCGAAAAGGTCGCCTTGCCGGCCTGCCGGGATGTGTGCCTGGCTTGCTGGCGTGCTGTTCATGACCTGGTCCTCAGTAGTGGGCCGCTTCCGCTGCCGGGGTGTGCTCAGCGGACCGGAAATGCCCCGTTGATGTCGCCGAAGGGGTCTGCACCGCTGACCGCGTTGTAGGTGCCTTCGGAAAGTGCTTCGGCCGCGGCTTTGCGGGCTACGGTGTAGGCGGCCTGGGCGATCGCCTGACCGAGGCTGACCCGGCGTATGCCGGCGGCGCTCAGCGCCGCGACGTCCGGGGCACCGGGGCCGGCCATGGCGTTGACCGGCAGGGAGACCTTGCTCGTCAGGGCCTTCAAGGTGCTGAGGTCGAGCAGGCCCGGGACGAAGAGGCTGTCCGCGCCGGCCTCAGCGTAGACGGCGCTGCGCGAGATAACGTCGTCCAGCCGGCCGGCCGGATCGCCGATGCCGAACAGGAACACGTCGGTACGCGCGTTGATCACCAACTCGGGCAGCCCGGCCCCGGCGGCGGCGGCACGGGCGGCCGCGATGCGCGTGACCTGCGCCGGCGTGTCGAACAGGCCGCCGCCCGGCGCGCCGCTGTCTTCGAGGTTGACGCCGACGCCTCCGGCATCGATCACCGCGCGGACTGCGGCTGCCACGGCGCTCGGGCCGGTCCCGTAGCCGCCCTCGATGTCGGCGGAGACGGGCAGGTCGACGGCGGCCGCGATACGGCCAACCGCGCTCGTCATCTCCTGCTGGGTGAGGTTCTGACCGTCTGGGCGGCCCAGCGACCAGGAAACGCCAGCGCTGGTCGTCGCGATCGCCTGCGCGCCTGTCGTGGCGATCATGACTGCGCTGCCTGCGTCCCACGCGTTGGGCAGGACGAAAACCCCGCTGTTGTGCAGGGAACGGAATGTCGCGGCCTTGCGATGCTGGCCGTCACTGACTGCCATCGCTAATCCTTTACTGGGAAGACTGGCTGTGCAGACGCTAACGCAGTGGATTTTTCCGCGCTGTCAGGATCTTTAGCAGCCGCCACCCGGACATTCAGGGCAGCTGGGCAGCGCCTGGCGGCCTCAGCGGATGCCCGCCAGGCGCCGGAATGCCGACGGCGTATACCCGAATGCCTTTTTGAAGGCGCAACTGAAGTGGCTGTGACTGGAGAACCCGAGCTCGAGCGCCAGAATCGTCAGGTCGTCATACCCGCCGAGCAGGGTAAGTGCCCGTCCCAGCCGCAGCTGCAGCTGGTAGCGGTACAGCGGCATCCCCTCGAGCTGCTGGAACATCTGGGTCAGGTAGACGGGCGAGCCTCCGACCTCGGACGCGATCTCGGACAGGGTCCACCGGCGGCTCAAGTCCGAGGCGAGAACGAGCTTGGCCCGGTCCACCAGCCTCCGGGGCCCAGGGCGGCCGACTGCTGGGCAGTAGGTGCGGCCGCCGACAGCCATGCGCAGCAGCGTGAGGGTCCTGCTCTCGGCTTGCAGGTCCTCGATGGCCCCGCGGTCGAGGCGGTGGCGCAGCAGGGCCGCGAGCGCCTGAGTATCCGCGCCGACGCGGAGGTTCGAGCGGTTAAAGGCCGCCCACCCGCGTCTCAGACGCTCCCGGGGTGCCACCTCGAGGAGGACCGCCTCGCTGAACCCAATCGACAGCGCAGCGTCGCCGCCGTCTACCGGGTGGCTGACCCGGTACGGCTCGTCCTTATTGATGAAGATGACCTGGTTGGCCTCCGCGACTGACTCCGCGCGTCCTACGTGGTGCACATAGGCGCCTCGGTAGGGGAACACCAGGTGAGTGGCGACAGCGCATTCTTCGTCACTCTCTCGCCTGAGGCTGCCCGGGCACACCACATCCCACACCGCGACTGTGTCGCCGGTCAGCAGGGGATGAGCGTCGAAGTCAGACACTTTCAATTATCGCATCACGACAGGCGCTCAATGGGTCACGGCCACCTCCCGGGCTTGCCCGGAAACAACCGCCGACCGCAAACTGGTAGCTCAGTTGTACGCGATCCGTGCTACGCCTGCCGAACAGGCTCCGCTAGCCAAGCCACCGGGCTCGCCAGCGCGCCCTGGTGATCCGTTCGGCTCCGACTGCCAGCCCGTGAGGACGCCGTAGGAAGGACCTCAATGACCCTGCAGCCGCCGCGCACTGTGGACCTGTTCGTGAGTGGGCGCTGGCAGCCCCCGCAGGCGGGCAAGTACGAGCCGGCCACCAGCCCGGTGACCAGTGAGCTGATCGGGCACGTAGCCCAGGCCGACCGCGCCGACGCCGCCGCTGCGGTTGGTGTCGCCGCCGCCGCGCTCGGCGGGTGGGCTGCCGCCACGGCCTTCGAGCGGGCGCGCGCCCTGCACCGGGTCGCTGATGCCTGCCAGCGGCGGCGGGACGAGCTGGCCTGGGCGCTCACCCTCGACCAGGGCAAGCCGCTGCACGTCGAGGCCTACCCGGAAGTCGATGACCTGATCGGCTACTGGCGCGACGCGGCCGAGGACGTGCTGCGCCTAGACGGCGCGATCCCGCCCAGCCGGCTGCCCGGGGCCCGGGTCCTCATCGAGCGCCGCCCGCTTGGCGTGGTCGCGGTCATCACCCCGTGGAACTGGCCGTACACGATGCCGGCGCAGGTCATCGCGCCGGCGCTGGCAGCGGGCAACACGGTCGTGTGGGCTCCCGCGCCGAGCACGTCTGTGTGCAGCGCGGTGCTCGTGGACGCCATCGCCGACGCGGACCTGCCGCCGGGGACGGTCGCCTTCCTGCCCGGTCCCGGCCCGGTCGTCGGCGACGAGATCGCCGGCCATCGCGGTGTCGCGGCCGTCGCGTTCGTCGGGTCTACCCAGACCGGCCTGTCGGTGGCGCGGCGGGCCGCGGGCAAGGCCCAGCTGCTGGAGATGGGCAACAACGGCCCCCTGGTGATCATGGACGACGCCGACCTGCCCCGGGCGGTCGCTGGGACGATCGCCGGCGCCTACCTGTGTTCAGGGCAGAGTTGCACGGCCGCCGAGCGGATCCTGGTCCACGAGCGGGTCCACGACGCGTTCGTGGAAGCGCTGGCCGCCACAGTCGGCAAGGAGGTCGTGCTGGGCGATCCGTTCGACCCGCAGACCACGATGGGGCCGCTGAACAACGCCGACGTCGCCGCCAAGACCGCCCGCCACGTGGCCGACGCGCTCGCGCGGGGCGCGGACCTCATCACCGGCGGCGGCCCCGAGCCCGGCCGCCCCACGGCCTTGTACTGGCAGCCCACCGTGCTCGACAACGTCCCCAGGGACGCGGTGGTGGCTCGCGAGGAGACTTTCGGGCCAGTCGCGCCGGTCATCGCGGTCTCCTCGCTAGAGGACGCGATCACGCTGACCGATGACCTGCCCTACGGACTGATGGCGTCCATCTACACCGCCGACGCGGGCACCGGCCTGCGGTACGCCGACGCGGTCAGGGCGGCGTGGGTAAACGTCAACGAATCCTCGAACTACTGGGAGACCCACCTTCCGTTTGGCGGCGGCGGGGGCAGCGCCAGCGGCGTCGGCCGGGTAGGTGGCCGGTACGCCATGGAGGCCCTGTCCCAGGTTCGGACCATCGTGCTGTCCGGCTTGGCCTAGCGGCCAGCCTTCACTCCCTGCCGGATAGTCCGCTGACGTTATACTTATCCAGGATTCCTGGGGAATGTGATGCAGTACGGCAGCGACGGACCGGCGGAGACTGGTGGACGACCAACGGGACGACGGCTCTGAGAGCGGCCGTGAGCGGTTGAGCCGGGCCGCATATGAGCTGTTCAGCCGTGAGGGCACGAGGTCGGTTGGCGTGGACGCGGTTATTGCCCGGGCCGGCACCGCGAAGATGACGCTTTACCGGAATTTCCCGTCCAAGGATGACCTGATACTCGATTTCCTACGGCGGCGGGAGCAGTTGTGGACGCGCCAATGGCTGGAAGTCGAGAGTCAGCGCCGCGGCGAGACTCCGCGCGATCAGCTGCTGGCGATATTTGATGTGTTCTCGGAGTGGTTCAGTCAGCCGGATTTCGAGGGCTGTTCATTCCTCACCACGATGATCGAGATTAATGACCGCGACCACCCGGTCCACCAAGCGGCCGTACTGCATCTTGCGAATATCCGTAGCTATATCGAGAGGCTCGCCACCGAGGCCGGAATCCGTGATGTCGATTCGTTCGCACGGAAATGGCACATCCTCATGAAAGGCTCCATCATGGCGGCTCATGAGGGCGACGCGGCAGCGGCGGGCCGGGCGAGGGAACTCGGCGAGCTCCTGCTCGCGCAATACGGCTGCTGAACGGCGCGCCGGCGCCCGGACCTCGGCGTTTACGGCCCGGGCGCCGCGGCGGGGCCGGTGATCAGCTGATGCCGAGTTTTTCTGCGGCTAGTTTGGTGCCTTCCACCCGGTTGGTGATCTTCTGCCATGCGGTCTCGCGGGCGAAGTCCGGTGACCCGTGACTGGGTTTCTCATCGATGCTGAACGGGGAGAACCCGCAGTCATCGGTCGAGCCGAGTTGCTCCTTTGAGATGAAGTTCGCCGCCCGGACAAGGGCATCGCGGACCTCTTCCCGGCTTTCTATCCGTGGGTTGAGCGGGTTGATCACGCCGACGTAGGCCACTTGGGTGACGCCGTTCGCGTCGTCGCGCAGGTTCTCCCCGATCATCCGGTAGACCGGATCCTTGTCTCGCTCGCTGGCCAGCTGGATGAGGAAGTATCCGGCGTTGATGCCGAACATCGACGGCAGCAGGTCACTGTAGGGCACGTCCGCGCTGTGCACGGAGTCCCGGTCGCCGCCCGGGCAGGTGTGGATCCCGATCCTGGTCCTCTCCTCGGCGGTGAACCTGTCCATCACCCGGTTGTTGAGTTCGATGAAGTGCGGCAGCATGTTCCGGCCGGTCCACGGGTTGCGCGAGTCGTTTCGGGTAGCCAGCCGTCCCTCGGTGAAGTCCACCGACACCCGCGCCGCCCCGGCGGCGAACGCGTCCCTGATGTCCTTCTCGCACTCGTTGACCAGGTCGGCCTCGAACTGCTGCCGGGTGTAGCCGGGGATCTCCTCGTCCAGCGGGTACAGCAGGGCCAGCATCGATGGCGCGATCACGGCCTGCTTCATCGGCTTGTGCGCCAACGCGATGGACTTCTTCAGCGTGTCCGCGGCGTAGGTCTTATACCGGAACGGGCCGCCGGTCAGCCGCGGCAGCTGCCGGTTGTGGCCGTCGGCGAAGATCGCGAAGTACTGGCCCCCGCTCCCGGCCAGGTTGCTGGCGAGCCCGGTGCCGGCCAGCGTGTCAGTGATCGCGTAGGTCGCGAAACTCGACCAACGCTGCTCGCCGTCAGAAATGATCGGCGCTCCTGTCGCCTCCAGATGCTCGAGCGAGTCTCGCACCGCCAGATCCTGCTCGGTCTCCAGCTGCTCGCGGGTGATCTTCCCTGCGTCGTACTGTGCGTAGGCCTCTTGAAGCCTGCTTGGGCGCGGCAGCGAGCCGACGGGTTCGGTGGGAATTCCGGTAGCGGTCCGCGGATCGTAGTCGGTCATGACTCCTGGCTCTCCTTCGTGGTCTGCGAGCGCCGCGATGCGCTGCGCGAATGTGAACCTGCACGGCCCGACCGCACTGAGGCGAATCGAAACCCGGGTGATCATGCCGTGCATTTAGAGGGAGACCGGCCTGTCTCATACCGTTAGCCGGAGCATAAGCCCCTGACCGGGCGGGGTCAACGGGATGTTAGCGAGTGGTCCGGGAGGGCAGGCTCGAACTGGTCCGTTCGGGACGAAGAGCGATTTTCCGAACGGACCCGTGGTGTCTCGAGCCGCGACCTGATGCCGCGCTCAGCGGGCCGCGCCGACGGCTACCGGTGAATCGCGGCTGTACGACGCGGCAAGCCGAGACCCAGGACACCCCCGGCTATGAGGGTCGACCCAGCCAGCATCACCAGCAGCCACGGCACCAGATCAGCAGGCGGTCGTGGCGCGGTACCGCCAAAACCAGTCGCTGCCCCGCCGCTGGGCATGATCGCGCTGCCCACCGCGTCGGTCAAGACATCGCTCCTCAGCCCTGACGAGCCGTCGAGCACAACGATGGTGTGCACCGTATCGGCGGTTAGCCCGAGCGACATCGAAGCGCCGTCACCGGATGCGGTGACCTTCACCGCCTGCGTGCCTGGCGAGACTGTCGCGTACGGGGTGACGGAACCGAAGGTCAGTTGATGCGCGAGAACACTGGACCCATAGCTAACCGTGACGCGGTCTTCTTTAAGTGACGCCTGGACGACCCGGACCAGGGCCTTCCCCCGCGGAGCGGTCAGCTGATCCTTCAGCACCTCAACGCGCAGACCGGGGTCGGGACCGAGGGCAGCCACTGTGTATGGCGTGTCGGCGTCCACCATGAAACTCGAGACCAGCGCGGGATGGCTTGTCGCGGGCGCGTCGAAGCCTCGCATCGCCACCGTGTACTCACCCGGGCCAAGCGCCATGTAGGCAGAGACATCGCCGTAAGCAACGTCCCTGAGCACGGTCGGATTCGCGGGATCACCGAACGGATACAGGTAAATATCCATCGCAGGCGCCTCAGGGGACAGGTGGGCAATCCGAACCCAGCCGTCCTGCGCGCCCAGCGGAGCCGCCGACGCAGCGGGCGCAGCGGCCGCGACAAGGGCGGCGGAGCCTGCGAGCAGCATGGGGATCGCGGCGAGCCGGGCGAGATGCCGCAGCAGCTTCATGCTAATTACCTCTCATCCGAAGACTGTGGTGAGCAGCCCGAGCGGGCTCGGCTCGGCGAATTCGATAAGCAGCACGGCCTGGCCGGTGCCCGGGCGGACGATCGCGGAATGCGCAGGCAGATACGGACTTTCCTGCGCGTTCACCATGGCCAGGGCCGCCGCGAGCCCGGCCGTGCCATTCCCGTCGCCATCACTGGCGACAGTGACCTCCCGGTACAGCAGTGGAGCGCCGGGGGAGGAGTCGCCGAACCCCGTCACCCGGAACGCGAACTGGGTCGACAGCGCCGCGAGGGTCGCCAGCAGGCGAGGATCCACCTCCCCTTCCCGCAGTCGCGCGGCATCCAGCGCGCTGAACCTGATGCGCGGGTTCCTGAGCAGCTGAGCGCCCGCGCTCTTGCGGGCAGACAGGTCGGCCCGCAGAGCGGACTGATAGGCCGCGGTCCCCCCGGGCGCTACCGCACGGATCTCGATCCGGAAGTCGCCCGAACCAAAGCTCGCGATGAGCGCGGGAGCGTATTGGTCGACCAGGCTCTGGTCGGCTGAGGGGAGAGTCGCTATCACAACAGTCCCCAGCACGCCGGTCAGCTTTGGCCCCAGCGGCACCAGTCGGCTCGCGTCAACCCCCTGCGCGTGCAGCGCGGCGCACATGGCGGGATAACACCCGATGATCGCGGTACCGCTTACCTGACCGGTAATCCAGGCGGCAGCCTCAAACCGCGCCTTCGCGGCCGGGGCTGGCTGGGCGGAAACGCTACGGGCACTAACATCGCGCTCAGAGACGGCCGGCCGAACGGCCTGTGGCATGGCCCCGGCGAAGGCGCCTGCGAACTGAAGGGCGGCCAGCACGATCGCTGCCACCGCGGCCGCCGCAATCAGAACAAGCTTCTTCACTCCCAGACGCAGGTGCCGAGACGCCCATAGCTCCACGGTGGTGAGCAAGACGCGGCCCCATGAGGGCTCTGGCCGGACGGGGCGCATTACAGGCACCCGGGCCACCGGCCGGTGATTTTCAGCAGTCACATCGGCCACCCCCTCGCCCTGCGACAAGACCCGAGCAAATGCGAGCCAACCACACAAATGCGCTCTAATCGTGACCGTATTGATAAGTGGTGGAAAATGAGCGCACCGGACCGCCCCGATATAAAGGGGGCGCTATATAAATAGCCGTCAAAATAGCCGTTTCGAGCCAGTCCCGCGGACCATGTGGTTTCCTATCTTTGCGGTCGAGTCTTGCCTGATGGCAGGACGAGGGGGGCGCAATGGAGAACCGCGACAGGGGCCTGCCGCGGCGTACGCCGCGCTCTGAGCCTTCATGGCCGACAGTCATCGCGACCACCATGCGGCTCTGGCTTGAGCGCCACCCCGTCTTGATCGGTAGCAAAACGATCCGCATTCGGCTGCCGGCGAGAAAGCACTTCGCAGCCGTTGCGCTCGCGGCCGGCCTGCTCGTCGTCGCCGGAGGTGCTGCCGGGCTGGCGATGACCCGCCACGCGACCGCGCCGCGGTGGGGTGCGGTCACTCCCATTCCGGCTCCGGTGGGACCGATCGCCGGCGTCGTCCACGTGCAGGATGTCAAGGTCCCGCTGCCTGTCGCCCTGGCTATCCCCGACATCGGCGTCCAGACCAGGCTGATCGACCTCGGAGTGACCGCTGCCGGCGCGCTCCAGGTGCCGTCGTCGACCGCGGTCGCGGGCTGGTACACCGGCAGTTCGCGACCGGGCGCCATCGGTCCCGCGGTGATCGCCGGGCACATTGACTCGTATCAAGGTCCCGGCATCTTTTTCCGGCTGTCGCAGCTGCGGCCGGGTGACCGGGTGTACGTGCGGCGGGCGGACGGGACGATAGCGCTGTTCCGCGTCACGGCTGTGCGATCGTACGCGAAGGATCGCTTCCCAACGCTATCCGTCTACGGGCCGACTCCCGACGCGGAGTTGCGCCTCATTACCTGCGGAGGCACCTTCGACCCGGCGCTGAGGTCCTACCTCAGCAATACGGTCGTGTACGCAGTGCAGGTCAACTGACGGCGGGTCACGCTGGCTCTCGGCGAGCTCATTCGAACCCAACGCGGCACCCGGCAGGAGTTCACGTCGCCGTTACGAGTCCGAATCACACCAGCAACCGGGTGGCCGCATTGTCAAGGCAAGACGAGAGGCGAAAGAGCTCGCATGTCATTGTGGAGAATCCGGATCGCGATGTCCGACGGTCCGCGAAGTCAGGAACTACTCACCGAGGCGCTTGCCGGACAACGGGTCTGTTCACGGCTGATGCACCCCCGGGGCACCGACATGACCGCGGACGTGATCATTGAGCTGACAGGTGTTGACGGTCTCGACGCCTTGCTGAGCGAACTGCACATGATCAGCCGGCAGGTATTCGTCAGCAGCGCGGACAGCTACCTGAGCAGTCTCTCGAGCGTTCCATCGATGAGATAGCGCTCGATCTCAGGTTGCGGGTCGACTTTTGGGTTTCGCTCCAGGGCGAGACGCAGCGTTCCGCTTACGAGACGGATCGTGGCCTCGACGATCTCGTCGAGAGCAGCGGTCGTCAGGCCCATCGCTACCGGGAGATCGATCTTCCAGCCGGGCGGGGCGACCGGGAGGGCAATAACGGCCGCCAGGGCCGAACAGGGATCCGTCACGGGCTCGGGGTCGTTCAGGGCGCAGACAGTCGGCGCAGCGAAGCGCGCCGCGGCCTGTGCCTCAAGCCGTGCGCCGAGCTCCTCACCGCCACGCGCGTGGCGCCGCGTCTTCAAGGCGGCGTCGACCATGTCCTCGATCTCGGGAGGACCTCCAGGTTTGGACAGCACTGGGTGATCTCCGAGAAGTTCGGTGAGCCGTTGATCGCCGCGCCAGAGCCAGACGTGAGGAAGTTCGACTGGCAAGCCGAGCGCCCAGTCTTCCGGCTCCTCGCGTTCCTCCTCCCAGACATCGATGTTCAGGTCGCAACGGGCGCTCACGTGCAAAGGGGCGAGGCCGTTACGAGCCTCGAACCACGTCCGGTAGTGCTCCGAAGGCTCACCTTCGATGAAGAGCGCCAGGTCGAGGTCGCTCTCGTGGCTGGCACGGCCGGTTGCATACGAACCGTGCACCAGGATTCCCGTAGCACTCGGCTCCCGAGCACGGCACGAGCCAATCACGCGGTCGGCCAGTTCCGTTTCAAGGTCTAGGTCCGGCATTCCCACGACTTCAGTCTGCCGGCTTACTGCTTGCGGGCTACCCCGGCCCACAGGGCGGCGGGGCTCGCCGCCTCCGCCTCAGAACGGGGCCGCCACTCCGGCGCACATACAACGCCGGGTTCCACGAGGTCGTAACCCTCGAAGAGCCGCGCAACACTGTCGTGATCACGCAACGTGGTCTTCTCCGCGGTCGTCTCGTTGAGTCGCCGCACCATCTCCGCCACCTGCTTGGGGGCGATGTCGATGGCCGGGTGCGCGATCGCCAGGTAGCTTCCGGCCGCGCAGGCGTCCATAAGCCGCTTTACGATCGAGGACGCTTCGTTCAGGTCGGCGACGAAGTGGATGCTCGCGAGGAACATGACCGCGACCGGCTTGCCGAAGTCGAGTGTCTCAGCCGCACTGTCCAGGATCGTCCCGGGATCACGCAGGTCGGCGTCGATGTAGGCGCACGCCCCTTCATCAGAGCTGGTTAGGAGCGCCTGCGCGTGAGACAGCACGATCGGGTCATTGTCCACGTAGACGATCCGGGACTCTGGCGCGACCCGCTGGGCAACCTCATGGGTGTTGTTCGCGGTGGGCAGCCCGGTGCCGATGTCGAGAAACTGCCGTATCCCGACCTCGCCGGCGAGGAACTCCACCACCCTGACGAGGAAGTCGCGGCCCGCTCGCGCCGACGCCGGCAGCGCGGGATACGCGGCGATCGTCCGCTCACCCATCTCCCGATCGGCGGCGAAGTTGTCTTTCCCGCCAAGCCAGTAGTTGTACACACGCGCGATGTGCGGCACGCCAGTGTCGAACCGTGACAAATCAACCACAAGCCGATCCTATACCGCGGCGCGCCACCGGCGGCCGGCATCGCCGACCGGGTTGCCGGCCGTATCGGCGATTACAGCGTCCGGCGTCTCCGCTTTCAAGGTTCCGAAAGGATTCCGTCACTATGGACATTGAGTCGAGAAAGCCGGTTTCAGGCACACAACAATACACGTCAGCTCACCTTGGAGCGTTTTCTTAGAAACGTCTATGGCGATTCGCAGAATGCGCGCTGATGCTTACGTCCGGCGCGGGGTGATTTCCAGCGGTGCACGGCTGCCACAGCCGCCCGCTGGCAACCGAACTTATTGCGAGGTCGCGCTTAATGATCATCCAGGACGCCGTGACCGGGGACGCAGACGCCGACGCCGAACGTCGGCCGCGTGCGCTGGGCTGGCTCGGGGGCCAGGTGCTGACGTGCGCGGGATATGACAATGCCATCAGATGGCGGCCAGGCGAACGGCTCCAGCAGCTTTTCGAGCGCCGCTGCGACTCGTTTCTCCAGCGCGGGATGGACTCTCATCTGGCGGTGGACGGCGACGGTGTAAGGCTCAGTTACCAGCAACTCGACGCGCGGGCGAATCAGCTAGCGCGTTTCCTGATCCGCAATGGCGTCCGCCCCGGCGACCGGATCGGGCTGCTCTCCGACCACCCGTCCGACGGTTACGTCGGCATGCTGGCGGTGCTGAAGGCGAACGCCGCCTACGTGCCGCTGGATACCGGCTTCCCGCCCGACCGGCTGGCCTACATCGCCTCCGACGCCCGGGTGCGGATGGTGCTGACGCGCACGCACCTGCTCGCGCGTATCCAGTCGCTGGCCAGCCAGACGGAACTGCTCTGCCTGGACCAGGCACAACACCTGATCCGCGCCGAGTCGCCGGACAGAATCGCCATGAGCCGGCGCCGGGATGCGCCGGACGCCCTGTGCTACATCATCTACACGTCAGGCTCGACCGGGCGGCCGAAAGGCGTGCCGATTGGCCACGCGAGCATCTGCAACTTCGTGCGAGTCGCCGCCGAGGTCTACGGGATACGCTCCGGCGATCGCGTCTATCAGGGCATGACGGTCGCGTTCGACTTCTCGGTCGAAGAGATCTGGGTCCCCTGGATGGCCGGTGCCACGCTCGTCCCGAAACCGGCCGGCCGCAACCTGCTCGGCCCGGAACTCGGCGCCTTCATCCGCGACCGTCATGTCACCGCGCTGTGCTGCGTGCCGACGCTGCTGGCCACGCTGGAAGCGGACCTCCCTGGACTGCGGTTCCTGCTCGTGTCCGGCGAGTCGTGCCCGCAGGACCTCGTCAAGCGCTGGTACCGGCCGGGTCGCCGTTTCCTCAACGTGTACGGTCCGACCGAAGCCACCGTCACCGCGACCTGGACCGTGCTGCACCCGGCGCGGCCGGTGACGATCGGCGTGCCCCTGCCCACGTACTCCGTGGTCGTGCTCGACCCTGACCACGACCGGCTCCTCCCGCCCGGGACGATGGGGGAGATCGGGATCGCCGGGATCGGCCTGGCCTTCGGATACCTGAACCGTCCCGACCTGACCGAGCGCGCCTTCCGGCCTGACTTCCTCGGCATCCCGGGCAACTCGTCGCGCAGGATCTACCGAACCGGTGACCTGGGACGGCTGAACGACGAGGGCGAAATCGAGCACCACGGCCGCATCGACGGGCAGGTGAAGATCCGCGGCTACCGGATCGAGCTTGACGAGATCGAGTCGGTCCTGCTGCGCGTCCCCGGCATCGCCCAGGCCGTGGTCAGCACGTACGAGCCGAGTCCGGGCGTGGTCGAGCTGGTCGCGTACTACTGCCCGCGCCGGGGCACGGCGGGGGTCGACACCGGGCAGGTCCTGCGGGCACTGCGCGACCGGCTTCCCGGTTACATGGTGCCGTCCTACCTGCAGCGGCTTACGGAAATTCCGGTGCTGCCCAGCGGAAAGGCCGATCGTAAGAGCCTTCCCCCGCCAGTGGGTCCCCGCTTGCAAGCGGAGTCAGGATCGTACGAAGCACCCGCCACCGATACCGAACGGGCGCTCGCGACTGTCCTGGGCGATGTGCTTGGCAGTGAGCGGGTGTCGGTCAGCAGTCATTTCTTCAACGATCTGGGCGCCAGCTCCCTGCTCATGGCGCGATTCAACGCCTTGATCAGGGAGCGCACCGGGCTGCCACCCGTGTCGATGAAGGACATCTACCTCCACCCCACGGTTCGCCAGCTCGCCGCCGCGGTCGCCGGGACGCCGGGCGGGGGGACACGCGGACCGAATGGGCGGCGGCCGGCTGACCCACTGCGGCTGGCGATACCGCGCCGGCCGGCCCCGCCGCTGTCGGGCAAGCCGCGGTACCTGCTCTGCGGCACGGCGCAGTTGCTGGCGTTCGCCGCGTTCGTCCTCGTCGTCTCGCTTCTGCTGGACACGGGATCCCGCTGGGTCCTCAGCGCGCGTGGCGCTGGAGAGCTATACACAAGGCTGGTCGTGTTCGGCGGTGGCGGCCTGCTCGGGCTGGGCCTGTTCCCCGTCGTGGTCAAGTGGGCGCTCATCGGCCGGTGGAAGCCGCGGCGGATCCGGGTCTGGAGCCTCGCCTACTTCCGGTTCTGGCTCGTCAAGACGCTGATGACCGCCAATCCGGTCGCCCGCGCGGTCGTGGGCACCCCGCTCTACACGCTCTACCTGCGCGCGCTGGGCGCGAGGATCGGCCCTGGCGCCCTGATCCTCACCCCGAACCCGCCGGTGTGCACCGACATGCTGACCGTCGGGGCGGGCAGCGTCGTCGGCAAGGACACGTTCATCAGCGGCTACCGCGCCTGGGCCGGGATCATCGAGACAGGCCATGTCACCATCGGCGCCGGGGCGTGGGCCGGCGAGCATTCCGTCATCGACATCGAGGCCGTCCTCGGCGACCGGGCTCAACTCGGGCATGCCTCGGCCTTGCTCGCCGGCCAGGTCGTGCCCGACGGGCAGTGCTGGCACGGCTCCCCGGCTGAGCCCGCCCCGCCGGGCCACGACTATCAGACCGTGCCGTCCGCCCCCTGCGGCGCCCTGCGCAGGCTCTGGTTCTGCGCCGTCCGGCTGGTGCTGCTGGTGATGGTGGCGGGTCCGCTCGAGGCGGCGATCTCGGTGCTGCTCCTATCGCATCCGCCGGTGCTGGCCACGCTCCTCGGTCATATGACACTGACCGGCTGGGCGGTTTATCGCGACGCGCTGCTGATCGGCGCGGCCGTGGTCTTCGGCCTGACGCTGGCCGGGCTGATGGTCGTCGGTCCCGCGGGACGCCTGCTCAGCCGGCTGCTCAGGCCAGGGCGTGTCTATCCGCTGTACGGCTTCCACCACAGCGTCCAGCGGGCTGTCTCCCGGCTGACCAACATCCGGTTCTTCAACGCGCTGCTGGGAGACAGTTCCGCCATCGTGGGCTACCTGCGCCTGCTCGGGTACCGGTTGAAGCCAGTGCTGCAGACCGGGTCCAACTTCGGGATGGACGTCAAGCACGACGTGCCGACGCTCAGCGGCGTCGGCAGCGGCACGATCGTCTCCGACGGACTGTCGTTTATCAACGCCGGGTTCTCAGCCACGTCGTTCCACGTCCTGCCGGCTGTCGTCGGCCGGCGTAATTTTCTCGGCAATGCCATCGCCTACCCGGCGGGCGGTCGCACTGGCGACAACTGCCTGCTGGCCACCAAGGTGATGATCCCGATCGCGGGACCAGTCCGGGAAGGGGTCGGCCTCCTCGGCTCACCCAGTTTCGAGATCCCGCGTTCGGTCAGCCGGGACACCCGGTTCAGCCGGCTCGGCGACGGTCCTCAGCAGCGCCATCTGCTTCGGGCCAAGAACCGGCACAACGCGGTGACCATTGCCCTTTACCTGCTTGTCCGCTGGCTCTACGTCGCCGTACTGGCGATCGTGGCGCTGCTCCCGTTCGACAGGAGCACCGCGTTGGACACGGCGGGCACCGCCGTCACCATGCTGGCCGACTTGGTCTTCACGGTCGGCTATTTCGTGCTCGTTGAACGGGCGGTCACCGGATTCCGCGCGCTGCGGCCGCGGTTCTGCTCCATCTACGCGCGCCCGTTCTGGCGGCACGAACGTTTCTGGAAGGTGCCCGGGACCGCGTACATCCAGGTGTTCAACGGGACCGCTGTCAAGCCCATGATCTGGCGCCTGCTCGGAGCGCGGATGGGCCGCCGGGTCCTCGACGATGGATGCACGCTCGTCGAGCGCAGCCTGGTCACCGTGGGCAGCGATTGCACGCTCGGCGCCGGGAGCACCATCCAGGGCCACTCCCTAGAGGACGGGGCCTTCAAGTCCGATCGCGTCGTCATCGGGTCCCGCTGCAGCATCGGGGCGGCCGCCTTCGTCCATTACGGCGTGACGATGGGTGACGGATCCGTTCTCGAGCCTGACTCCTTCCTGATGAAAGGCGAGTACGTCTCACCGGGTGCCCGATGGGCCGGCAACCCGGCGGTCCACCTCGCCGCACCCGCTACGCGTCCCCAGCACATGCCGTCGCGCCCGCTTTCGCAAAGGAGCCGTTGAAGATGGAGATCTTCGCAGCACGCGAGTCAGCCGTCCGCAGCTACTGTCGTCAATGGCCCGTCCTGTTCGACCGCGCGTCGGGCTGCTGGCTCTATGACGATGCCGGGCGCGGTTACCTGGACTTCTTCGCCGGGGCAGGCGCGCTGAACTACGGCCACAACAACCCGGTGCTGAAGCAGGCGCTGCTCGGCTACCTGAATGAGGACCGGGTCGTTCACTCGCTCGACATGTACACGAGCGCCAAGCGCGAGTTCCTGACCGTCTTCGACGAACTGATCCTGCGGCCGCGCCAGCTGGACTACCGGGTGCAGTTTCCCGGGCCCGGCGGGGCGAACGCCGTGGAGGCTGCCCTGAAACTGGCCCGCAAGGTGACGGGCCGCACCGAGATCGTCACATTTACCAACGCCTTTCACGGGATGACGCTCGGGGCGCTGTCAGTCACCGGTAGTGCCTTCCACCGCCGCGGTGCGGGAGTTCCACTCGGACATGCGACCCCGGTGCCGTTCGACCAGGCGGCGGACGGGGAGCCGCCAGACTTCCAGTGGCTCGAGCGGCTGCTCGCCGACCAGGGCAGCGGACTGGACCAGCCTGCCGCCGCGATCGTCGAAACCGTGCAGGCTGAGGGCGGAATCAACGTGGCGCGGGCGGAGTGGCTGCGCGGCCTGTCGGAACTCTGCCGACGGCACGACGTCCTGCTGATCGTCGACGACGTCCAGATGGGAGCCGGGCGTACCGGCCCGTTCTTCAGCTTCGAGACCGCCGGCATCACGCCGGACGTCGTGTGCCTGTCGAAATCCGTCAGCGGCTACGGCCTCCCCATGGCGCTCACCCTGATCCGCGACGACCTGGACGTGTGGGCGCCGGGCGAGCACAACGGCACCTTCCGCGGCATCAATCCCGCGCTGGTCACCGCAACCGCCGCGTTGCGGGCCTACTGGCAGGACGACACCCTGGAACGGGAGACCACCGGAAGGAGCCAGCGAATCACCGCGGCGCTCAGCGCGCTCGCCGAATCCCTTCCCGGCACGCGCCCGCGGGCGCGTGGCCGCGGTATGGCGCACGGCCTGGCGTTCGACGACGGTGCGCTGGCCGCCAAGGTGTCGGCGGCCGCGTTCGAGCGCGGCCTGCTGGTGGAGACCGCCGGCCCGCGCGGGGAAGTGGTGAAGCTGCTGCCGCCGCTCACCATCACCGATTCCGAGCTGGACCAGGGGCTAACCCTGCTCGCCGAGGCGGTCCAGGTCAGCCACAGCGGTCAACCTCATTTTGCCCGCTGATCGATTTGTGCGAGCCGGGCCCTTACCTGCTCTCCTAGTTCGCTCAGCAGGTCGAGCTGTTCGGGCGTGGCGTGGTCGATCAGCACGTTTCGTACGTCGGCCAGGTGGAGCGGAGCGGCCTTTTCGATCAGGTCACGGCCTTTGCCGGTGATGACCACAACGGCGCCTCGCTTGTCGGTTGCGCAGGGCTCACGACGGATCAGGCCCCGGCTCTGCATGCGGGTCAGGTGCTGCGACAGGCGGCCTTTCTCCCAGTGCAGCCAGCTTGCGAGGACAAACGACCTCAAACGCCCTTCGGGCGCTTCGGACAGGTGGGCTAGTACCTCGTAGTCGGCCATGGACAGGCCGCTGTGGGCACGCAGTTGCCGCTCGGTGTACTCGGAGATGCCTTCCTGCATGCTGACGAGACTGCGCCAGGCTCGCTGTTCGCGTTCGTCCAGCCATTGCGGTTCACCCATGCCGATCATGCTACCGCTTTGGTTGACATGTGAACCAGTCCGTGCCTACAGTTTGGTTAACATCTTAACCAAATGGCATTTCACCCGACACACGCCAGGAGCACAGATGCCTGCAGACACGCGTTACGCCATCGTTGGCTCAGGACACGTCGGTTCGGCGCTCGCCCGCCTCTTCGGCAGGGCCGGAGTCGAGGTACGGATCGCCAACACGCGCGGACCCGACACGATCAGGGAACTGGCCGCCTCGGCTGGCCCGTCGGTCCTGCCGGCATCGCAGGCCGAGGCCCTGGCGTGCGACGTGATCTTCCTGGCCATCCCGTTCCCCGCGGTTGAGCAGTTCGCCAAGGAGCTGCCCGACTGGACCGGGAAGACCATCGTCGACGCCACCAACGCGCACTACGCGCCCGACCACGCCGAACACATCCTCAAGGGGCGGCTCTCCTCGCACTACGTCGCTGATGTCCTGCCGGGCGCCCAGATTGTGAAGGCCTTCAATCAGCTTCCCGCCCAAGTCCTCGTCGCCCCGGTGCCTGCCGCCCAGGGCCGACGCGTGGTCTTCATCTCCAGCGACTCTCCCGAGTCCAGTGCCCATATCGCCCAGCTCACCGAAACCCTCGGCCTGTCGCCGGTAGAACTCGGCAGGATCGGCGAGGGCGGGCGTCTCATCCAGGTCCCCAACGCGCTAGTACTCAGGAACTTCACCGAACAGCCGCTCAGCTGAACCACCGCGCCGCATCAACCAGGAGCGATCATGTCCACACCCATCACAGAACTCATCGGCGGCTTCTACGAGGCGTTCAACGGCAAGACGGAACTGCTCGACGCCGTCATCACCGACGACTGGGACGACATCCCCCTGGGGCCCGGCCAAGAGCCCGGCCGCGCCGGGCTCAGGTCCGCGATCGAGGCGATCCACAAGGCGTTCAGCGACTATCGCGTCGTCATAGACGAGATCATCGACGCTCGCGGCGAAGACGGAAACGGAATGGTCGGCGTGCGCGCGAAGATGCACAGCGTCCACACCGGCGAGTTCCTCGGCATCGCGCCGACCGGTCGCGAGACCGAGATCCGGACGCACGACTTCCACCAGATCGCAGACGGCCGGATCGTCCGCAGCCATCACATGGAGGACTGGCTCAGCTGGTTCCAGCAGGTAGCCTCCTGGCCAGCCAACTGAATCGGTACCCGGCCCGGGGAGTTAGCCAATAGCGTCATGATCGCGGAAGCTCGAGTCGAGCCGGGCCGCCTTCCGCTGATCCCAGGTCGCGCCGCCGGCGGCTCCGAGCACGATCACCGCGCCGATAGCGATGAATCAGGTCAGAAGGCTGAACACGACACCGATAGAACCGTAGAGCCTGCTGTCGGAGATGATCGACGCGGAGAAGTACACGGCGGAGAACAACTCCAGGCCGATCCACAGGAGCGCGGTGAGCAGGGCCGCGTGTACGAGACGGCGCCCTGGTACCCGTCCGGCCAGCAGAAAGCGCATCGTCCACCAGAAGAAGGCCGCCGTGCCCGCGTAGGTCACCAGCCCCTGGGCTACCGGGCCGCCCGCCGACCGGACCGGCCCGCTGATGACGCTCTCGGCGACCAGGACCCCGAACAGCACGCCGACCCAGGTGAGAAACCTCAGAATGTCCCGCCACCCACGATGCGGCTGGCCGAAGACCTGCTCGTAGATCGCCTGCAGGGAGCCGGCCACGCTCATGGTGCCGACCGTGGCCACGACAAGGGCGGTCACCAGCGCGGCGGCCGAATGGGCGGGCGACGCCCGGAAAAGCTGGCTGACGATGTCGGCGCCCTCATGGTTGAGGCCGATATGCCGGCTCAAGTCGGTGTCGATCCGGTGATTGGCTATCGAGCTCAGCAAGATGACGAACGGCAAGGCCGACAGGAGCAGCGAGGCTCCGAAGAGGATGATCGAACTGACGAAGTCCACCGCACCGAGCCGCTTGAAGAAGTCCTGGGCCGCTGACCCTTCAAAGCGGTTACGTGCCGCATTGACCAGGCGCCTCGACGACTCAGAGCCGTCCTTGCCCTGGTGAGATGCTGGGATTCGACGCGCGCGGAAGGCCATCGCCTTCTCCTTTGCCCCCGGCCGCTCCGGGGATCCCGGTGCCGCTAACCGGTTCCATGCCCAGCACTTCGAGGTCCCGCACCTGCGCCGGTGAGCGGCTCCGGGTACTTGAGCTGACGGCGTTGCGCAGCTGGCAGCTGCCACGGGGTGTGAATGTGGGGCGCCGTGAGGCTTGCCAGCTCAGGGACGTAGCGGCGCACGTAGTCGCCGTCGCGGTCGAACCTGGCCGCCTGGCGCAGCGGGTTCAGGACCCGGCCAGGACGCGGGTTGTTGCCGGTGCCGGCGACCCATTGCCAGTTGCCCGCGTTGCAGGCTACGTCGCCGTCGGCAAGCAGCTCGCGGAAGTGGCGGTACCCGTGCCGCCAGTCGATGCCCAGGGTCCTGGTGAGGAACGAGGCCGTGATCATCCGAGCCCGGTTGTGCATGAACCCCTCGGCGACCAGCTGGTGCATGCCCGCGTCGACAATCGGGATGCCGGTGCGTCCCGCTCGCCACGCGTCCAGCGCGTCAGCGTCCTGCGACCACTGCGGGGAACCCTGCCTGGCCGGCCGGTAGTCAGTCGTGCCGATGTCCGGGAACGCGGCGGTGACCTGATGGAAGAAATCGCGCCAGGCTAGCTGCCGGCAGAACTCCTCACCGCCTGGCCACACCAGCGCGGCCCGCGCGAGCGCGAGCGGTGACACACAGCCGAACCGCAGGTAGGCGCTCAGCCGTGACGTCTTGCCGGCGGCGAGCTCGTCCCGTGTGCGGCCGTATCCCGCGATCGGGTCCCCCAGCCAACCGCGGATCTGCGCCGTGCCTGCCCGCTCGCCACCGGACGCGAGGCCACCGGCGGACCGGTGCTGCCGGGCTGGCAGGTCGCCGGGCTCGATGCCCATGGGCACGGAGACCGCCGGTGGTGCCGGGCGGGGGCGCCGCCACTCGGCGGCACGCCAGGCGTGCCAGTAAGGCGTGAAGACCCGGTAGTGATCGCCGCCGGCCGGCCGCAGATCGCCTGGCGGCACGACCGCGTGGCCCGGCGTGACCTCGAGGGCCGTCCGGTGCCGGGCGCACTCACGCTTCAGGCGCCGCTCGCGCCGGGCCGCATACCGGGAGACATCGCCGGCGACGAAGATGGCCCCGGCCGCGGTCCGCGTCGCCAGCGTGATCGTCTCAGCGACCGGGTCGCCGTGGCGGATCACCAGATCGCCGCGGAGAAAGCGCAGCTCTTCCCTGAGCGCCGCGACCGAGTCGGCAAGGAACTTCGCCCGGTTCGGCGGCACGGCCAGCGCCGGGTCGACGACGAAGAGCGGCACCACCCGGCCGGCGCGTTCGCACGCGCTCGCCAGCGCGGGGTTGTCGTATACCCGCAGGTCGCGGGTGAACAGCACGATGGCGGTGTCCATTACCTGACGCCCACCCGGTCACCTGGCACGGCCGAGGACGTGCCGCAGTGCGCCGTCCAGCTCCGGGTGGCGGAACGGGTGCCCGGCCGAGGTCAGCGCCGCCGGGCAGACCCGCTGGCTCGCCTCCGCCAGTTCCCTGGCTCCTTCCGTGCCGAGCAGCAGCCGCGGTCCCGCCGGGGGAACGGGGATCAGCGCGGGCCGGCTGAGAACCCGTCCGAGCGTGTGCGCGTACTCGGCGTTGCGCACTACACCGGGCGCGACCGCGTTGACCGGCCCGGTGAGCGCGTGGTCGGTGACCGCGCGCAGGTAGATGTCAAGCAGGTCGTCGATCTCGATCCACGGCTGCCATCCGCCGCCGCCCCCGACCGGGCCGCCGGCGCCGGCTTCGAACAGCGGGTACAGCAGGCGCAGGACCCCGCCGCCCGGCGTCTGCACGATGCCGGTACGTACCTGGACGGCCCTGATTCCCGCCGCCGCGGCCGGAGCCGCCGCGTCCTCCCAGGCGGCGGCCACGTCGGCGAGGAATCCGTCACCGCGCTCGCTGTCCTCGGTCAGGATCTCGTCACCGCGATCGGCGCCGTAGAAGCCGACGGCGGACGCGGTGACGAAGGAACGCAGCTGGCCACCGGACCTGGCGGCCAGCCGGGCGAGCGCGTGAGTCGGGCTTACCCGGCTGGACAGGATCTCCCGCTTGCGCCGCGGGGTGAAGCGCCCGCCGATCGGGGCGCCGGCGAGATGAATCACCGCGTCGACCCCGGCCAGCAGGTCCCGGTCCGGATCGTCCGGCCGCCACTGGCGCTCGCCGTCATTCCGCGGCGAGCGGCGAACCAGCCTGATGACCCGGTGGCCCCCGGTGCTCAGCAACGCGGCCAGGGCCGAGCCGACGAGCCCGCTCGCCCCCGGTGATCGCGACCGTCAGCGGCTCGGGGCACACCTGCCGCGCCCGCGCATGCGCGGCCAGGTCCCCGGCGAGTTGCCGGTGCCGGTATCCGAACACCGGCCGCAGCAGCCTGCCGGGGACTGGCGTAGCGACGACGTCGACGACCTCGGTGCCCCCGGTGCGCGCGGGTGCGAACAGGTGGGCGTGCCGCCAGCGGAGCG
>Ga0335075_10002145_pt1 | contig 31935 bp, 25 predicted proteins | sample Lox_Sample_24_FD_206723 | JGI IMG/M metagenome (GOLD analysis project Ga0335075, IMG submission 206723) | Soil microbial communities from Loxahatchee National Wildlife Refuge, Florida, United States - Lox_Sample_2.4 | ecosystem: Environmental > Terrestrial > Soil > Wetlands | place: USA...
GGCGTTGGCGCTGTTCAGCGCGGCGAGAAATTGGAACCTGGCGCTGCTGCGGTCGCTGAAGCCGGGGGTACACGGCAAAACGGTGATGCACCCGGAGCGCGGGACGATGACGTTCCGCACCATTGTGGAGACGATGGCCGGGCATGATTTGAATCATCAGGCACAGCTGGAAGCGATTGCGAAATAGACGGCTGCGGGGCGCGGATTACGACCGTTTGGCAATTTGGCTCTACAATAACGGGAAGCCGTCGCGCCAGAGAGCATCGTGTTTCTTTCATGTGCCGCGGTGCATCCATAATTCAAGTCCCTTTGACCGAACCTTCTTTGTCGAGATTCTTTAACGTTTCTGTTTTGATTTTTTATGATTGAACATCCTGTTCCTGAAGCTTTGACCTTTGACGACGTTCTGCTGGTTCCCGCCTACAGCGATGTGGTTCCGGCGCAGGTGAGCACGCAGACGCGCCTGACGAAAAGGATTGTGCTGAATACGCCGCTGCTGAGCGCGGCAATGGACACCGTGACGGAGTCGCGGCTGGCGATTGCCATGGCGCAGCAGGGAGGGATGGGAATTATCCATCGCAACCTGACGGTGGAGCAGCAGGCCACGGAAGTGGACAAGGTGAAGCGGTCAGAGAGCGGAATGATCGTGGATCCGGTGACGATGACGCCGGAGCAGTTGATCTCAGACGCGCTGGAAGTGATGCGGCGGTACAAGATCTCCGGTGTACCTGTGACGAAGAACAAGAAGCTGGTGGGTATTCTGACGAACCGCGACTTGCGGTTCGAGACGCGGACGGACATTCCGATTAGCGACGTGATGACGAAGAAGAACCTCATCACGGTTCCGGTGGGCACTACGCTTGAAGAGGCGGAGCGGATTCTGCATCAGCACCGGGTGGAAAAGCTGCTGGTGGTCAACGGCGATTACGAGCTGAAGGGCCTGATTACGGTCAAGGACATTCAGAAAAAGCTGAAGTATCCCAACGCGTCGAAGGACGGACAGGGACGGCTGCGCGTGGGTGCGGCGATCGGCGCGACGGGCGATTTTATGGAACGCGCGGCGGAGCTGGTGAAGAACCGCGTGGATGTACTATCCATCGACTCGGCGCACGGGCACTCGTCGCGCGTGCTGGAAGCAGTGCGCCTGGTGAAGAAGGCGTTTCCTGGTGTGGACCTGCTTGCGGGCAACATCGCGACCTACGAAGGCGCGAAGGCGCTGATTGAATGCGGAGCGGATGCGGTGAAGGTAGGCATCGGGCCGGGTTCGATTTGTACGACGCGCATGGTGACAGGCGCAGGCATGCCGCAGATCACGGCGATCAGCGATGCCTATCGCGCAGGGCGGGAACATGGAATTCCTGTGATCGCGGACGGAGGCATCAAGTACTCGGGCGACGTGGCGAAGGCCATTGCCGCGGGCGCGAATGTGGTGATGATCGGGTCGCTGTTTGCGGGCGTGGATGAGAGCCCGGGCGAGACGATTCTGTATCAGGGGCGGTCGTTCAAGGCGTATCGCGGGATGGGATCGCTGTCCGCAATGTCACAAGGCTCGGGCGAGCGGTATTTCCAGGGCGCGCAGGATTTTGAAGAGCAGGAAGCAAGCGGAGAGGGCGTGGTGAACCGCGAGCGCAATGGGCAGAACCGTTTGGCGAAGTTTGTCCCAGAAGGCATTGAGGGTCGCGTGCCGCACCGCGGGCCTCTGGAGGCGATGGTGTATCAGCTGGTTGGCGGGCTGCGTTCGGGGATGGGATATCTGGGCTGCGGGACGATTGAGGAGCTGCAGACTAAGTCGCAGTTTGTGCGGATCTCAAACGCCGGACTGCGCGAAAGCCACGTGCATGACGTGATTATTACGCGCGAGGCCCCGAACTATCACGTTGAATGAGGGATAAGGCGGCCAGCCTAACTCCGGTCAGCTAAAAGTGGTCAGCGGGGATGGCTGGAGGCCGCTTTCGTGTCTATAGATTTTCCAAGATATTTATAATCAATTGTTTACGTGAACCGTAACAATGCTGAAGTATTCACTTGACAATTTGAGAAGGCGGGGCTTTACTGCAATAGTGAAGTAAATACTTCACTATTGAGAGAGGAGATTGCCATGGAGCCTTCAGTTGTCCACAGTACGTTTGCTATTGAGCGTCGCTATCCGTATTCCGCGGAGCGGCTTTTCGCGGCTTTCGCGGACCCGGCGAAGAAGCGGCGTTGGTTCGCGGAGAGCGACAACCATGATGTTGAGCAGTTTGAGATGGATTTTCGGGTTGGCGGCGTGGAGCGCACTTCGTATCGCTTCCGTCCCGGGACGCCGTTTCCGGGGGTAATGCTGAGAACGGAAGGAGTGATTCAGGACATTCTGCCGAATCAGCGCGTGGTCACGGCTTCGACGATGAGCCTTGGCGATCGCCACATTTCGTCTTCTCTGGTCACGGTGGAGTTTCTTCCGAATGAGAAGGTGACCGACCTAGTGCTTACCTATCAAGGAGCTTTCTATGAGGGCTCTGACGGGCCCAAGAGGCGCGAGGAGGGTTGGCGCAAGCTGATAGACCAGCTTACGGCTGAGATGTCGAAGTGAAGCTGTTGGTAACAAGGAGTGGGGCAGTTCGCCGAGTCGACCGGCGGATGACCGCACTGGCGAGGGACCCTTGAAAAACACTGAGGTTACGATAGACAGGATATTTCATGCGCTGGGCGATCCCACCCGCCGGGCCATTCTCGACAGGCTTGCGCATGGACCCACGTCAGTCTCGCGGCTGGCGGAGCCGCTGGGAATTACGCTGACGGCGGTCGTGCAGCATTTGCAGATTCTGGAGGAAACCCGCCTGGTTCAGACCGAGAAGGTAGGGCGAGTGCGCAGCTGCCGTATTGAGCCTGAGGGTTTCCGGCGACTGGAGCAATGGATCCGCGAGCATCGGTTGAGCTGGGAGAACAAACTGGAGCGGCTGGGCGATCTGCTCGCTGAAGAGGATGTGAATTAACTGCGAAGCGAAGGCCGGCGTTAGAGATACTTGTCGAGAGGAATCTGGAAGTAGAAGAGTTCCTGGCCGCTGGTGGTGCGCACGTCGCGCATAACGAGAGATGCGCCCTTGAGTGGCGTGTTGCCGAGACCCTCCATATCGTAAAAAAGGAACCCGGCGCGTGTGCTGTGGGGCGGGACGGTGATGGCACTGTATTCGAACTGATTGAAGTCCGCTTCGATCTTCTTGTCAGGGCTTTTGGGTTTGCTGTGCATGGGCGGCAGCGGCTCGGGCAGCGGGATGACTTTGCCGGCGCCTGTGATGTGCGTCATACGGCGCTCGACGTCCTCGGGTTGCGCGGCCGGGATACGGTCGCCCGCGGCGGAGAGGAAGTCGATGCGGGCCTGATCGAGTGAGAGGGGATGGTCGCTGTTGTTGGTGACGACGACGTAGATGGGCATGAAGTCGTTCTCAAGGTAATGGGCGCGGAAGATCTTTTCCTGCTCTTTCGTGTCGTAGGGGACGGCGGCGACGACGACTCGTTCGGCAGGATGAGAGTCGTAGGACGGATAGGTAGACGCGGCCTTCGCAACCGGCATTTTATGGTCGGCAGCAAGAAGGCAAGGCGTGGCGACAAAGAGCGCGAGGGCCAGGATGACAGAAAAGCGCGGGCGCATAGGATTCCGCACGATTATCATGCCTTGGTAGGACTTACGTAAAGAAGGATTCGTTAGCAGATGCTTGCTTTGTATAGCTTTGCGTTGCTGCTGGTGCTGGTGGCGGGCGCGCCGTACTGGCTGCTGCGGATGGCGACGAGCGGGAAGTATCGCGAGGGGCTGGGCGAGCGGCTGGGGCGCGTGCCGCGGCGGCTGCGCACGGCGGACCGGGTGATCTGGGTGCATGCGGTGTCTGTGGGCGAGGTGCTGGCGGCGAGCCGGTTAATTGCAGAGCTCGGTGACCAGTCCGCCTGCAGAGTAATGGTTTCGACGACGACGCGGACGGGGCAGCGGCTGGCGCGAGATCGCTTTGGCGAAGACCGCGTGTTTTATTTTCCGCTGGATTTCGGGTTTGCGGTGCGGGCGTATCTGCGGGCGCTGCGGCCACGGATGGTGGTGCTGCTGGAGACGGAGTTCTGGCCACGGATGCTGGTGGAGTGCAGGAGAGCGGGGATCCCAGTGTCGGTGGTGAATGCGCGGATCTCGGACCGGTCGTGGCCGAGGTATTTGCGGCTGCGTTTTTTTTGGCGGCATTTGCTGAATGGATTTGCCGTGGTGCTGGCACAGAGCGAGACCGATGCCAAGCGATTGAAGGCGCTGGGGGCAAGCAGTGTGTGCGTGGGCGGGAATCTGAAGTATGACATTCGTGTGGCGAAACCTGCGGCGGTGACAGAGGTGTTGAGCGAGTGGATTGCGCCGGGGATGTCTCGAGGGACGTCTCCGGGGGCCAAGGTGGTGGTGTGCGGATCGACGCTCGAAGGCGAGGAAGAGCTGATGGTGAGCGCGATGCCGGAGGATGTGGTGATGGTGATTGCGCCGAGGCATCCGGAGCGATTTGAGGCGGTAGCCGAGATGCTGGAGCGTCGCAGTGTGCGATTTGTGAGGCGTTCACGGTGGATGGAGTCGCCGGAGCCGCTGAACGCGAGGACGGTGTTTCTGCTGGATTCAATCGGGGAACTGGCGTCGGTCTATTCGTTGGCGACGGTAGCGGTGGTGGGAGGCGGGATGTTTGTGCCGGGAGGGCACAATCCGCTTGAGCCCGCACAGTTTGGGGTGCCGGTGATGATGGGGCCGCACTACGAGAATTTTCGCGGAATCGTGGAAGAGCTGCGGGCGGCAGATGCGGTTGTGCTGGCGGAGCCGGCGGAGTTTCGGGATGCGTTGCAGAGTCTGCTGGACGATGAGGCAAGAGCGAGAGCGATGGGGGCCCGCGGCAGGGCTGTCTGCGAGCGTGAAGCCGGCGCGACGGCGCGCGCGGTGGAAGCGCTGACGGCGCTGCTGGAGGTGCGCGTATGATGCGGCCCTTTGCGTTTCTGGTGCCGGTGTATGCCGCGGCGGTCGGCTTAAAGAATGTCGCGTACGAGCATGAATGGACGGAACCGCAGCGGCTCAGGTGGCCGGTGGTGAGTGTGGGCAATTTGTCGGTGGGCGGATCGGGGAAGACGCCGGTCGTGATTCGGCTGGCGCAGTTGTTGAAGGCGAATGGAGTGCCGGTGGATGTGCTGTCGCGCGGGTATGGGCGAAGCGGCGTGGGCGTGGAGCGCGTGGACGCGAATGGCGATGCGGCGCGCTACGGAGACGAGCCGCTGCTGATTACGCGGAATGCAGGGGTTCCGGTGTATGTGGGCGCCAGCCGTTACGAGGCAGGGTTGCTGGCGGAGCGCGATGCGGCGGGTGAAGGGATTCATTTGCTGGATGACGGGTTCCAGCATCGCAAGCTGGCACGGGCGATGGATATTGTTGTGCTACATGCGAGCGATTTCGTAGAGGGGCTGCTGCCTGCGGGGCGATTGCGGGAGTCGTTGTCGTCGCTAAAGCGCGCGCAGGTGGTGGTGCTGCGCGAGGAGGACCGCGGGCTGGAGATGGAACTGCGGAGGCGAGAGATTGCGGCACAGGTATGGATTCAGCGTCGCAAACTAAGAGTGGACGCGGCGGGGCGCGCAGTGGGGTTCTGCGGAATTGCGCGTCCGGATGAATTTTTTGCCGGGCTGCGGGCTCAGGGCGTGGATGTAGCGGCGACGCGGTCGCTGGGGGACCACCAGGATTACTCGCGTGCGGAGATTGAAAGGTTGGCGGCAATGCTGAAGAGGAACGGCGCGGAGTGCTTTGTGACGACAGAAAAGGACGCCGCGCGGCTGACGGCGGGGCAGCTGCGAAGGCTGGAGGAGAAGGCTCCGGTGTGTGTGGCGCGTCTGGAGGTTGTGCTTGAGAATGAGGCCGCGGTGGTACAGCAATTGCGCAGTTTGCTTGTGAGAAAATAGGGGTTTGCCGGACAAGAGAAAGCAGTTGCGTGTGCTGGTGATGCGGCTGAGCGCGATGGGGGACATTCTCCATGCGCTGCCGGCTATTACGGCTTTGGGAGAGGCACATCCAGAGTGGGAGATTGGCTGGGCGGTGGAGCCGCAGTGGAAGCCGCTGCTGACGACGGAAAGCGCGACGAGGCGTGGGCCGGCGATGCCGCTGGTGGATCGGGTCCATGTCCTCTCTGCGCGACGATGGGCACGTGCTCCGTTGAGTGCGAAGACGCTTCGCGAGGTTTGGCAGGCGAGGCGCGAGCTGCGTGAAGCGCAGTACGACGTTTGCGTGGATTTGCAGGGCGCGGTGCGATCGGCGGTAATTGCGAAGTGGGCGCGGGCGAAGCGGCTGATCGGTGAGGATGAACCGAGAGAATGGGCGGCGCGTTGGTTCTTCGACGAGCGCGTTAAGACGCGCGGCGTGCATGTGATTGAGCAGGCGATTGAAGTAATGGGCGCCGTGGCGGGAAAGCCGCTGCGGGTGCAGGCTGCGCTGTTGCCGGTGGATGCGAAGGCGGAGCTCAAAGCGAAGACGCTGGCTGCGCCGTTTGTGCTGATTCATCCGGGAGCGGGATGGGGCGCGAAGCGCTGGCCCACGGAGCGCTATGGCGAGGTGGCAAAGGCGCTCCGGGAGATGGGATATGGAGTGATGGTGAACGCGGGGCCGAGGGAAGAACAACTGGCACGCGAGGTTGTAGCGCACAGCAAGGGTGCGGCGCAGGTGCTGTCGTCGTCGATTGCGGAGTTGATTGCTGTGACGCGGCGGGCGGCGCTTGCGGTCGGCGGCGACACGGGGCCGCTGCATCTCGCGTCAGCGCTGGAACGGCCGGTGGTGGGAATCTACGGGCCGACTGATCCAGCGCGGAACGGGCCATTCGGCGGGAGGTTTGAGGTATTGCGACATCCGGAGAGCAAACGCGACCACTCTCGGCATGCTGCGCCTGAAGCGGGTTTGCTGACGATTACTCCTGATGCGGTGATTGAAGCGGCGACGGGTTTGCTGCGGGGAGGTCAGTAGATGGCCGGCGGCTGGAGCAGGGTTGCAAGACGGATCCGGGTTCCGCTGGGGTTTGTGTTTGCGGCGGTGTTTCTGTGGCTGGCGCGGCCCGAGTGGGGATGGCTTGCGCTGAGTCTGTTACTGGTGACTCCGGGGCTGTGGCTGAGAGGATATGCGGCGGGATATGTGAAGAAGAATGCCGAAGTGACAACGACGGGGCCGTATGCGTACACGCGGAATCCGCTTTATTTGGGGTCGATGCTGATTGCGTTTGGTTTTGCGCTCGCGGCGCGCAGTGTATGGATTGCACTGTCGCTTGCGGTGCTGTTTGCGGTGATTTACATTCCGGTGATCCGGTCGGAGGAGGAGTATTTGCGGTCGCAGTTTGCCGCGTACGCGGAATATTCGGCGGGGGTGCCGAGACTGATTCCGCGGCTGCGGGCCGAGTCGACGAAGAACGGCGATGGGGGAGGGTTTTCCGTTGAGTTGTACCGAAAACATCGCGAGTACAATGCACTGATAGGGGCTACGGCGATTTATGTGGCCCTGATTCTGAAGATGTTCCTGTGGCGTTGAGAGCCATGGGATTCGCGCAGGTGAGTGTCCGGATTGATTTGTCGTTTTAGGTTATTGCCTGCCTTCGCCTGCGTACTGGCACTGGCGGCGCTCCATGCGGAGACGCCGCAGGCCATGCCTTTGCTGCGCGCTCCGCAGCCGGGGTTTGTGTTTCCTCAAAAGCAGACGCTGAACTATGCGGTGGACTGGCGGGTATTTCCGGCCGGTGTGGCGACGTTCCACGTAGAGGCGGCGGGCGACGTGCAGCATGTGTCTGTCGAGGCGGACACAGTGGGCGCGGTAAATCTGCTGTTTCGCGTGACGGACAGGTTTCAGTCGTCGTTTAATCGCGTTACGGGTTGCTCAGAGGGCTTCTCAAAGCAGATTGTTGAAGGACGGCGGCAGGTGAACAGCACGCTTCAGTTCGACTATGCGAACAAGAAGGCGATTTTTACGGAGAGGAATCTGGTCTCCGGCATCAACAAGCATGTAGGGACGCCGATACCGCCTTGTGTGACGGATTCGCTGTCGGCGATTTTCTATGCGGCATCGCAGCCGATGGTCGTGGGACAAGACTTTGCGTTTCCCCTCGCGGACTCGACGCGGACGGTGAAGGTGACGATGCGGGTGGAGGGCCATGAGCAGGTTACAACCCCCGCGGGAACCTTCCAGACGCTGCGCGTGGAACCCACTGCGGAAGCGGGCGTGGTGAAGAACCGGGGCAACATCTGGATCTGGTACACGGATGACAGCCGGCACATTCCGGTGCAGATGCGGGCGCGACTATTCTGGGGGACGATCACGTTCCGGCTGACGTCGATGGAGCCGAAATAGGGCCAGGGCCTGTTTGACCTAACAGGCCCTAATGCTGTGAGGCGGTCCAGGCGGCCGCGTAGACGTGTTTCCCGTCCAAAAAAAAATTGGACATGCCGACGGTATCCGTAAGGTAGGTGTGAACGTGTGCCGATTGCAGGCGGTGCAGTACCTGCGGGCGCGGAAGGCCGTAAAAGTTGCGCAGTCCAACGGAGACAGCAGAGTAAGCCGGGTCGACGGCGGCGAGGAAGCCGGGCGTGGTGGACGTGCTGCTTCCGTGATGGCCAACCTTGAGGAAGTCTGCATGCAGGTGGCCTTCGGCGAGCATCCGGTTTTCGCTGGGGCGTTCAGCATCGCCCTCGATCAGGGCGGAAGTGTGGCCATAGGTAAGGTGCAGCACTAGAGAGTCGTCGTTGGTGGGGTAGCTGCGCGGGTGATAGCCGGGAGCGGGCGAGAGGACACGGATGGAAAGTCCGCCGAAGGTGAAAGTGTCTCCGGCGATGTAGTGGTGGATGTAGGTGCCGTCCTGCCCTGCGTCGTGGAGCAGGTTTTCGACAACGGGTACATCGGGTTCAGGCCCGAGCCAGAGCTGGCGCGGGCGGAAGTTGGCAAAGATGGCCGGCATGCCTCCGATGTGGTCTTTGTGCCCGTGAGTGAGGGCGACGGCATCGAGGCGGCGGATGCCGCGCGACCAGAGGACGGGCGAGACGACGTCTTCTCCGATGTTGAAGTTGGAGTTGGGGGATGAGTCGACGAGGCCTCCGGCGTCGATGAGGAGGGTTTTGCCAGTGGGAGTGACGACGAGGATGGAGTCGCCCTGACCGACGTCGATGACAGAGATTTCGAGCTGGCCGGGGCGGCGGGTTATTGGGCGCGGTAACACGAGGATAACAGCGGCGGCGATGATTGCGGCGAACGAGAGGGGGATTCCGTAGCGGCGCAGGCGAATGACGCAGATGGCGAGAGCAATGAGGGCGATCCAGAGCGCGATAACGAGGCTGGAGGGCATAGGGAGGCGCATGTTTGCCAGGCGCAGGGCGGAGAAGACGGTGACGACGCGGGTGACGGAGTGAAGGATAACAGCAGTTGCGGCTCCGGGGATGAAACCGAGTGCGGGCATGATGAGCAGGGTTGCGAAGGTGAGGAGCGCGCAGGGCAGAAGGATGCCAAGGAAGGGAACGATGAGAACATTCACGGGCAGCGCGAAAAGCGTGATGCGATGAAAGTAGGCGGCCATAGGAAGCATCATGAACATCTCGATGGTGACGGAGACGGCGAGCAGCTCTGCGATGCGCAACAGAAGCCGGAGAGTGAAGGGGAAGGCCTTCCATGCGAGGAATGCGCCCGTAAGCGGGCGAAGATGCTGGGCGATGAGGCGCAGGGTGACTCGGAACTGTGCGAGACGCGGCGGGAAGGCTGTATCGATGCGGATTTCGCGGAGGTTATGCAGGGCGCGGAGTGGGGGCGCGAAGGTCTTTTCCGCAAATGGGATGACGATGCCGGCGATGGCGAGGACAGAGAGGAGAGTCATTTGCAGGCCGGAGTCGAAGAGGGAGCGGGGTCTGGCAGCGAGCATGACGAGCGCTGCGAAGCCGATGGCGTTGAGCGAGGAGCGGTCCCGCCAGAGCACGCGACCGATGAGGTAGAGGGCGACCATCCAGAAGGAGCGCTGCACGGGGTGGCCAAAGCCGGTGAAGAGCGCGTAAACGAGCGAAAGCGCGATGGTGATGAACGAGGACCAGACGCGCGAGAGGCGAAGACGGCGGGTGATCCAGAAGATGAGGCCGGAGAAAATGGCCAGGTGGAGTCCGGAGACGACGAGCAGATGGAACGAGCCGGTGCGTTCGAAGCCGATGCGCGTTCGGTGCTCGAGCCAGGTGCGGTCTCCGGTGATCATGGCGGTAAGCATGGTCGCGTCTTCGTGGTCGATGCGGAGGAACGCGGGAAGGCGCAGGTTGTGCGGGTCAGACGCGAAATCGATGAGGCGCGCGCTGGCGGATTGCTGGAGGGAATGCAGCCAGCAGGAAAAGGTGCTGCGATGTCCGGCGGAGACGATGTTGAGGCGGTCAGAGTTGACGCTGCCGAGCGCGCCGATGCCCTGCTCGAGAAGATATTCGCGCGCATCCCACACGCCGGGGTCGAGGAAGAGTTCTTCCTGATGGAGCGAGGTGTCAGCGCGGATGATGTCGTTGCAGGCGAGCTGCGGAAGGGGTTCCGTGATGGGTGCGTAGACGGTGATGCGGGCGGTGCCGGTTTTGGGGATACGCAGGTCGAAGCGCTGGCTGTGCTCGGTGCGGGTTGCATCGGAGAAAGGCAGCGGTGAGACGACTGTGCGGACGGCCCCGAGGCGAATGATTTCGCCTTCGACGGTCCGGCGTGTGTTGTTGGCAAGCAGCGCGAGCTTTTGTTGCAGGTTGACGGCTGGGGCGACTTCAGCGCAGAAGACGCCGAGCAGGAGATAGACGAGCGCGGTGGTGATCCAGGCGAGGCGTGGGGCTTTGGTTGCGGCAACAGTGGCGACAGCGAATGCGGCGAGAAGTGCGAGGAGAAAGAGGCCGGGAAGGAACCAGCGGAAGTAAGCGAGAAGGATTCCGGCGGCGAAGCAGAGGGCAGCAAAGAGCGAGGGTGCTGCGAGAGTGGCGGGGAGATGCGAGGCGAGAGGCGTTACGGGCTGCTGTGTGCACGCGGATGAGGCCGGGGTGGTTGCGGTGACCATTGGGGAACGTCACCACGGCGGCGTTGCAGGCTACTTGAGCGCGAGCGTGGCAACGCTTTCCAGATGGAAGGTCTGCGGAAACAGATCGACCATGCACATAGAGCTGAGGTGATAGCCGGAGTCTAGCAGCGATTTGAGATCGCGCGACAAAGTTGCCGGATCGCAGGAAACGTAAGTAATGTGTGCGGGACGGACGGCGGCGAGGAGGGTTGTGACCTGTTTGCCGAGTCCGGCGCGGGGCGGGTCGACAACGACGAAGTCTGGCCGCTGACGGGGTGTGGCGCGGCGGAGGAAGTCGAGCGTGGTGGAGACGACAACGCGGGATGGGGTTCCGCGCAGGTTATGGCGGAGGTCGTGGACGGAGCAGAGGGCGGATTCGACGCCGATGACCTGCTGGAAGCGCGACGTGAGCACGGCGGAGAAGAGTCCGACTCCGGCGTAGAGGTCCCATGCGAGCGAGCCGGAGGCGGATTGCGTGACATACTCGACGAGCGGGTCGATGAGGAAGCGGTTGACCTGGAAGAATGATCCAGCGCTGACGCGGTAGTCACGGCCGACAGCTGAGTAGGTGAGCGATGGCTGACCGTGATGGACGAGGAGTTTGACGGGCTGGCGGGGCTTGTCTACAGACGAAAACGCAGGGGAGAAGAGCGCGGCGCCGGTGAGATGAGGGATGGCAGCTTGCAGCTGCGGCCAGAGGGAGCCGAATGCGTTGATGGAAGGTTTTGGTGCGCTGGATGTGAAGAGGGAGACAAGGACGGAGTCCTGCTCGGGGCTGGTGAAAAGCTCGATTTCGGTGAAGTGTTTGTTGAGTTGGAGAGTTGCGGCGGAGGATTGGATGTTATGCAACGCGGTTTGCACTATGGGTGAGGCGATGGGGCAGGTGGTGACGATGAGGTTCTGATTGGAGGAGCGGCGCTTGTAGGCAAGCTGCGAAGTGCGTGGGTCGATGTGGAGGCGGATGCGGTTGCGGTACGCGAGAGGCTCACAGGAGAGAGTGCTGATGGCCGGGATGTCGGCGATGCGGGCGCGCTCGAGGGATTCGCGCAGGATTTGCGATTTGATTTCGACCTGATGCTGGTAGGTTGTGTGCTGGTAGTGGCAACCTCCGCAGACGCCGTAGTGCGGACATGCGGGCTCGGCGCGGGTGAATGAGGGTTCGAGGATGTTGACGAGTTCAGCATTGGCGTAGCTGCCGTGGTTGCTGGAGATGGAGGCTTCGACGGTTTCACCGGGGAGCGCGAAGGGGACGAAGATGGCTTTTCCCTCGTGACGCGCGAGTCCGGCGCCGCCGTAGATGGGTTTTTCGATGCGCAGCTGGACTGGGCTCTCCTGCGTCATTGTCGGCTCATGTAGAAGAGGCTGAGACGAGGGAGCGCGTACTTCTCCAACATGCGCTTGCGGAGGAACTGCTGCTCGACCTGGCGGATCTGCTCGGTCTTCATGCGGCTGCGATAGCGGGCCAGCTCGCGGGCGCTTTCGTCGCGCAGGGTAAGCAGGTCGGCCTCGGACGCGGTAGCGACGAGGGTAGTGAAGAGTTTTTCTTCGAGAACGGAGAGGTTGCGCTCGAGTTCTTCGAGGTTTGATGGCGGGGTCACGGCGAGTTCGCGAAGGCGCGCGGAGGTTTGAAGGGCGACATCGGCGGCGAGTCCGGTGAGCGGGGCCTGATCGAGTTGGTTGGCACACTGATTAAGGTGCGCTGCGATACTCTCCGGCTCGAAGCCAGGTGCGGGCGCGGAGGATGCGGCGACAGGCTGCGCGCCGATGGAGGCTTCCTTCATGGCTTCGACTGCTTCCATCACGGCCTGTGTGCACCAGGCGAGGCCATTGATGGGGCGCATGCGGGCGTGGGCCTTACGGGCCTCGCATTTGTCGAAGGCTTCGTCGATGCCGCGCAGGACGGCTTCGAGCGGGATTCCGGCTTCGCGCCAGGTTTCGATGAGGGCCCAGTCGAGCGTGGAGAGCAGAAGGATGGAGCCGCGGCGGCGCTGGAAGTGCTCCTCGATCTCAGTGAAGTAGTTGAAGTAGTTTTGCACCGCTCAAGCCTTTGCAGCGGAGTCGTCCTGATGTGAGCGCGAGCGGGCGGAGCGATGACGCTCATAAATGATGCGGAGACCGTCGAGGGTGAGAGTGTCGTTGATGTGGGTGATGTATCGCGAGTCGCCAGCGATAAGGTGGGCTAGGCCGCCGGTGGCGACGCAGACAGTGTTCGAGCCGAGCTCGGCGACCATGCGCTCGAGGATGCTATCGACGAGACCGATGTGGCCGTAGTAGAGGCCGATCTGGAGATTGTCGACGGTGTTGGTGCCGATAATCTTTGCCGGGCGCTTGATCTCGACGCGGGGCAGTCGTGCGGCGCGCGCAAAGAGCGCATCGGCGGAGATGTTGAGGCCGGGCGCAATGGCTCCGCCGATGAACTCGCCCTTTGCGGAGATGACGTCGAAGTTGGTTGCGGTGCCGAAGTCGATGACGATGCAGGGGCTGCCGTATTTCTCCAATGCGCCGACGCAGTTGGCGATACGGTCAGCGCCGACTTCGGCTGGGTTGTCAATGCGGATGGGCAGGCCGGTCTTCACGCCGGGCTCGATAAAGACGGGCTTCTGGTTGAAGTAGCGCTCGCAGAACTGGCGAAGGATCCAGTCGATGGGCGGGACGACGGAGGCGATGACGATGCCGGTGATGTCAGAGCTGCGGATGCCCTCTCCCTGGAGGAGATCGCGGACGAGGATGCCATATTCGTCGGCAGTTTGCTGATGACGCGTGCTGATGCGCCAGGTGATGCGCAGGTCCCCGGTGTGCCCATTCTGGAGTGGGTAGAGCGCGATGACCGTGTTGGTGTTGTTTACATTGAGCGCAAGGAGCATTGAGTCACCGAGTCTATCTTGGTTCGCGAACGCCGCCTGAGTGGACCGTGCGGAGCCCTGTGGCGGTGCGAATCTGCAGGAAGCCGCGCGAGTCGAGCCCTTCGGTTACGCCTTCGTAGCCCTCTAATTCTTCCACATAGACGCGTTTGCCGCGAATCCATGACGAGGCGTGTTCGAGGCGAGTGAGGATGGAAGCGGCAGCGTGGACGAGATTGCCGGGTGAGGTGAGGCTGGTGACTTCCTGGTTGAGTGATAGCAGAAGCGAGGTGAGCAGGTCCTGGCGGGGCCAGCTGCGGCCGGTTTCGATGTGAAGCGATGTGGCGATGTTGCGCAGGCCGGGCGGGAATTCAGGCTGGTGGACGTTGATGCCGATCCCGATGACGAGATAGCGGACGCGCGTGACCTCGGCGTTGAGTTCAGTGAGGATGCCGCAGAATTTTTTGCCGCCGAAGAGGAGGTCGTTGGGCCAGCGGAGGTCGCATTCAAGCGATGTGACCTGGCAGACGGCATTGCGCACGGCGAGACCGGCGGCGAGCGAGAGCCAGAGGACATCGGCTGGGGCGATAGCGGGGCGTAGCAGGATGCTGACGTAGAGTCCAGAGGCGGGCGGCGAGGACCACTCATGCGTGCCGCGCCCTCGGCCAGCGGTCTGTTCGTCCGCGAAGTAGACGGAACCGTCGGGTGCTCCGGATTCTGCCTGAGCCATGGCGTGCGTGTTGGTGGAGTGGATGGCGGGAAAGAAGTACAGATGGTTGTGGAAGCGAGTTCCGGCGAGCGCACTGTTGAGCGCGGCGAGGTCGAGGTGGTCTTCAACTGCGGGAATGGTCATACGAGCTGCGGCTTTAGTTAGTCTCGGCGGTGATCTTCATGCTGAGGTCGACGGCCGGAGCGGAGTGTGTGAGCGCGCCGACGGAGATGTAGTCGACGCCGGTCTCGGCATATTTACGGATGTTCGAAAGATTGATGCCGCCTGAGGCCTCGGTGGGAATCAAATTGCCGCGGTCGTGGACCATCTTGACGGCCTTTTTGACGTCAGAGGGCGACATGTTGTCGAAGAGAAGGGATTCAGCCCCGTTATCAAGGGCAATGCGAAGTTCGTCGAGCGAGCGTACCTCGATGTCAATGGGCTGGCTGCCGCGGCGAAGCTCATGCGCGCGAGCGAGGACCTTTTCGATTCCTCCGCCGAGGTCGATGTGATTGTTCTTGATGAGGATTCCGTCAGAGAGGTCGAGGCGATGATTCTCCCCGCCGCCGCAGCTTACGGCGTACTTGTCGAGGACGCGGAGGCCGGGGATGGTTTTGCGGGTGTCCAGGACGTGGGTGTTAGTGCCTTTGATCGCGTCGACGTACTGGCGGGTGAGCGTGGCGATGCCGCTCATGCGCTGCATAAGGTTGAGGATGACGCGTTCGCAGGAGAGGATGACGCGGGCGTTGTGGCGGATGACGGCGATGGACTGGCCTTTCTTAACGCGCACGCCGTCGAACATTTCCGGGTGGCTGATGACTTCGTAACGGCCACTGCTTTTGCCGTCGAGTCGCGCATAGATGTCGAGAAAGCGCGGAATGCTGCCGAGGCCGGAGACGATGCAGTCCTGTTTGGCGAGGATGGTGGCCGAGGCGCGCAGCGAAGGGTCGATGGTGATGGCAGTGGTTACGTCGCTCGTGGCTCTGTCCTCGATGAGCGCGTGTTCGAGGATGGCTTCGACTTTTTTGCTCTTCCAGTCCATAAATACCTGGTTCTACGCGAGCTGCTCGAGTTTTTCAATGGCGTCGAGGGTTTCCTGGCGGAGTGTGGCGGCTTCTTCTGCCTGCTTTTTCAGGCCGTTGACGACTTTCTCTGGAGCTTTAGCGAGGAAAGCAGGGTTCTGGAGCTGGCGGTCAGCGCTGATGAGCGTCTTTTCATATTGCTCCAGCTTTTTGCTCAGACGCTCGCGCTCGGCGGGGACGTTGATCTGGTGCTCATATTGAACATCAACCTCGAAGTAACTGAAATGCCGATCAACACCTACTCCCTTAAGCGAGGAATCGGAATATGTAAGGTGGGAAACGCGCGCTAATTTTTTAATTGCATCGAGATTATTTTGAAATGCCTCACGTGCATTCGGTATCGCATGAACTATAACTGGCGCGGGTTCTTTTTCTGGGACGCCTTTTTGCTTACGCAGGTTTCTAATTATGCCAATCAGATTCTGTATGTAAGACATTTCTGCGTACACGCGACTAGTTATCGCTGCGCCTTCTACGACATCAGCTATTTCTTTGGTGATCGCTGGGTACTGTGAAATCGCGATCGACTTTTGGGGAGGTCTGCCGTCATGGACTGCATGCCACAATTCTTCAGTTATGAATGGCATAAATGGGGAGAGCAGCCGTAACGCTGTTTCCAGTATTGAGACAAGGGCATAGAGCGTGGAGGAGGTTTCCTCTTTATTCGCGGTCGCACTGAAGTCTAGTCTTAGCTTTACGAATTCCAAATACCAGTCACAAAAGTCTCCCCAAAAAAACTGATAGATGGTATTAGCAGCATCATCATAGCGGTAGTTCATTAAGGACTGGTTCACAGCGAATACGGCTTGATGTAGTTTCGCTACGATCCAACGATCTTCGAGTGGAGCATTGTTGACGAAGTCTGGCACTGCTCCAAGGGAATCCGTGTTGATCGAGATGCCGGCTTCTTTCGCCTTCTCCACGTTCATGAAGATGAAGCGGGCAGCGTTCCAGATTTTGTTGGCGAAGGCGCGGTATCCTTCGGTGCGGGCTTCGCTGAAGGCGATGTCGGTACCGGGCGAGGCCATGGCGGCGAGGGTGAATCGCACCGCGTCGGTGCCGTACTTCTGGACGATCTCGATAGGGTCGATAACGTTGCCCTTGGTCTTCGACATCTTCTGGCGCTCGGCATCGCGGACGAGGGCGTGGATGTAAACCTCGCGGAAGGGCACGGCGTCTTTGAGGGTGCGCGGGCTGCCGTCGGGCATGGGGACGTCGAGCATGAAGTGGCAGCCGAGCATGATCATGCGGGCGACCCAGAAAAAGAGAATGTCGAAGCCGGTGACGAGAAGCTCAGTGGGGTAGAAGGCTTCGAGATCGGGTGTGCGCTCGGGCCATCCAAAGACGGTGAAGGGCAGGAGGCCGGACGAGAACCAGGTGTCGAGGACATCGGTTTCCTGCGCGAGGTCGGTGCTGGAGCAGTGGGCGCAGTGCGTAGGTGTCTGGCGCGCAACGATGACTTTGTGGCAGGTGGCGCAGTGCCATGCGGGAATGCGATGGCCCCACCAGAGCTGGCGCGAGATGCACCAGTCGTGGATGTTGCGCATCCACTCGAAGTAGGTCTTGGCGTACTGCGCGGGCGTGAACTTGATGTGGCCCTGTTCGACGGCAGCGATGGCTTTATCGGCGAGCGGTTGAATCTTAATGAACCACTGCGTGGAGAGGCGCGGCTCGACGACGGCTCCGCTACGCTGGCTGAGGCCAATGGCCATGGCATGCTCTTTTGTGTCAACGAGCAGGCCCTGGGCTTCGAGGTCTTCGAGGACGCGCTTGCGGGCGAGGTAGCGGTCGAGACCGTGGTACGGCGAGCCGGGCAGATCAATGTGCGCGGTAGAGTCCATGATGCTGAGCTGCGGCAGGTTGTGGCGCTCGCCGATGGAGAAATCATTGGGGTCGTGCGCAGGCGTGACCTTGACGGCTCCGGTGCCGAACTCGGGGTTGGCCCAGTCGTCGGTGACGACGGGGATTTCACGGTCGGGACCGTTGTTGACACTGCTCAGAGGCAGGCGAAGCTTTTTGCCGTGGAGAGACTTATAGCGTTCGTCATTGGGATTGACGGCTACGGCAACGTCGCCAAGCATGGTTTCCGGACGGGTGGTGGCGATGATGACGGAGCCGGAGCCGTCGGCCAGTGGATAGCGGATGTGATAGAGCTTGCCGGTGCGCTCCTCGTGCGTGACTTCAAGATCAGAGACGGCGGTCTGCTGAACGGGGTCCCAATTGACGATGTATTTGCCGCGATAGATGAGGCCCTGCTCGTAGAGGCGGACAAAGGCTTCGCGGACGGCGCTGGAGAGGCGTTCGTCCATGGTGAAAAACTCGCGCGACCAGTCGACGCTGACGCCGAGGCGCTTCATCTGATCGAGGATGGCTCCGCCGTAATGCTGTTTCCATTGCCAGACGCGCTCGATAAAGGCTTCGCGGCCGATCTGCTGCCGCGAGCTGCCTTCGTTCTCAAGCTGGCGCTCGACCATGAGCTGGGTGGCGATGCCGGCGTGGTCGGTGCCCGGAATCCAAAGTGCGAAGTCGCCGCACATGCGATGCCAGCGGGTGAGGATGTCCATCTCAGTCTGGTTGAGCATGTGGCCCATGTGCAGACGCCCGGTGACGTTGGGCGGCGGGAGCAGGATGGTGAAAACATGCGTGGAAGGGATGGCGGACGAGTCGGTGTGAAAGAGGCGCTCGCTTACCCAGTAGGATGCCCAGCGATCTTCAATCGCGGTGGGCTCGTATGCTTTCTGCAATTCGTGAGGCATTCGGGATGTGTCCAACTTCTGACGATAGCATAGGGAGCGCAGCGCCCCGGAAACGGAAAGACCGCCCGAAGGCGGCCTCTCCTTGTGGTCGCAACCCGCGTTATCAGAATGGGTTCAGCTTATCGAGGCCCTTCTTCTTCTTATGCCGGCTCGAAGATTCTTCCTTTGAGTTGTAAGGAACCTTCGTCTTCTTCTTCTTCTTGCTGGCAGTTGTGCCTGTGTTGATCTGAGCACTGCCGGGGTTGCCCTGAACGTCGTTGATCTGATCGGCAGCCAGAGCAGGCTTGTCGACAGGCGGCAGAGGCTTGTTTACGACTGGTCCGACGGGCTTAATGACAGGATTGGCTGCGGCGGCAGCTGTGGTGGCCGAAGCGGAACTGTTGCCTGGACCGCCGGCTGAACTCGAGGACTGCTCGTTACCGGAGGGAACGGTGACGGTAACTGTGCTGCCCGCAGATCCGCCCTGATCGGGGATAGTTTCCAATTGCAGAGATCCGGTGCCCACTGCCGGAGCCGGAGGCGCTGTACCGTTGCTGATGGCCACGGCGGTCTTGTCCAGTCCATGCGGGCCGACGCCGGGTAGCGGCTGGTTACGCAGCGCAGCCTCAAAGAGGGCGATGTTCTCCTTGTTGATCTCCGGTGCGTAGGTCTGCGTTGGATCGGCAAGCGTGGGTTCACCAACGCGGGCGGCCTGGATGGTTGAAGGGCTCGATTTGATGAGGAGCATTGCGCGATCCTTCAATTTAACCGTCATGCGGCTGCCCTCTTCAGCTTCGCTTTCAGCAAGCTCGGCCGGTGTGGGTTCGGGGATAGGGCGGCCCATTGCGATGAGACGATCTTTAGCGTCCTCGACATGTGGAGCCATGGGATATCTGGTCACGACCCGGTCCCAAGCAGCAGCAGCGCGGTCATCGTAAATCCTGACTACCTCGGCCTTGGCCTTTGGCGGGAGCTTGGCACGAGCGAAGATTTGAGCCTCTGTCGCGTATGCGTCGCCAAGAGTGATCAGTGTCTGGTCAGCGTGGCTGAAGAGTGGATAGGTGTCGGCCACAGTCTGGAGGCGGGCAATCGCACCGGCCCAGTCCTCGCGGCTGGCATAGAACTCGCCGATTTCAAACTGGCGCTGGGCCAGGACCTCCTGCACATCGCGCAGACGCTGCTTGGCGCGCGGGATGAGGGGCGAGTCGGGGAAGTCCTGCAGCATGGTGCGGTATTGCTGCTGCGCCTGGAGCGCATTGGCAGGATCGCGATCAGGCTTGAGCATCTGCTGGAAGTAGATATCGCCGATCTTCATCTGCGCTTCCGCGGCTTCAGGGGTGTTGGGGAAGAAGGTGATGAAGTCCTGATATTCAGACTCGGCCTGGGTGAGTGCTGCGGAGCCGCCCTCCTTGTACCAGGTGTCGCCGATGGCGAGCTTGGCGCGCATGGCGTATTCAGTCTCAGGGTAGGTATTGAGAAGGGTCTGCAGATCGAGCCGGGCAACATCGTAGTGGCCCTTCTTGAGGGCGTGCATGGCCTTGTCGTAGAGAATCTTGTCGGGCTGCTCGGAGTTGACGTTGGCAAGCGGGTTCGCGCTCAGGTTGAAATCCTTCTTCTTTTTGTGGTGGAAGAGGGCATGCGCGGAGGGGATGAAGGCGACGCAAAGTCCGGCAACAGCAATCTGGTTAACAACTCGATTCATAAAACCTCAACGCTGACAGGCCTAGTGCTGCTGTTTCCGGCGGGGCTGCCCGTCCAAGCCGACGCCACGCACACTCTAGATTAGTTCCGCCGCATTTCTTGCGGTCTCAAGCAGCGCGCGGGCGTCCCGCTCTGGATGACCGGCTCCAAACACGGCACTGCCGGCGACGAGAAGTTCCGCTCCTGCTTCGACGACGAGGGCGACGGTGTCGTGAGCGATACCGCCGTCCACTTCAATCCTATAACTCAGATCCAGTTCCTGGCGAAGTTCTTTCAGGCGCTGAATTTTCTTAAGAGAGTAGGGGATGAAACTTTGACCGCCGAATCCGGGGTTGACGCTCATGACGAGAACGTGATGCACCATGCCGAGGATGGGGATGAGCAGGTCAACGCGCGTGGCGGGGTTGATGACGACGCCGGGCTTCATGCCGTGGTGGGCGATAAGCTCAAGGGATCGGTGAAGATGGCGGCAGACTTCGTAATGGACGCTCATCCAGTTGGCCCCGGCTTCCGCGAACGCCTCGACATACTCGTCGGGGTTCTCGATCATCAGGTGGCAGTCGAGGGGCAGACGGGTGGCGCGGCGGAGCGACTTGACGACGGGAGGACCGACGGTAAGGTTGGGCACAAAATGACCGTCCATGACATCAACATGGATGACGGTTCCTCCGCCGCGTTCGGCAGCCTGGACTTCTTCGCCGAGTCGCGCGAAGTCGGCGGAAAGAATGGATGGAAGCAGCTCAACCAAGATGAATTCAGTCTATCAAGGGTGCGGGCCCCACGGGGGAATGGCCGTCAAGGCAGACGCGGCCTTCGTCCGCCATCCTGATGCGGGCTGTTGTGGCCGCTAGTAAGTATAGGGTTGAGGTCAAGGTTCGTTGCGGTTGGCGATTTTGAGGGCTTCGGCCACGGCTTTGTCCGCACGCTTCTGGCGGGAATCAGGGCTTTTGTAATAGAAGATGCCGAGCAGATGGCTTCGGCGCTGGACGGGAGTCATGGCGTTCCATCCGGCAAGGGCGCGGGGCTGGCGGCGGAAGGCAAGCTGGAGGATGGGAGGCATGTCCCGTTCGCCCTCCATGGCCAGCATAAGGCGTTCGGCGACCTGTTCGGCATTGCGGCGGCGCGCCTGATGGGTTTTACCGGCGTTGACAGCGTTTTCGATGTACTTGCGGGCGGAGTAGCTCAACTGCGTGAACCATTTTTTGAGGGCGCGGTCCTGACTGAGAATGCTTTCAAGTTCGGTGGGAACGGAGGCTCTACGCTCCTCGAGATCGGGTTCGAGAACGATTTGCGCCATGCTGCCGAGCGTGACTCCGCCACCCTTCTGCATCTGCTTGTTGACGAGCAGGATGTGGCCATCCTTTGCTGAAACGAAGAGAGAAGTGCGGAACGGGAAGCCGTTGATGGTTCCCCGGACGCGCAGCCGGTTGCGGGTAGGCCAAGCCTTCGCAGGATCGAAAGGAACTTTGACGATGACCCACTTGAGGGGTGTGTTGTCGGGCTGCAGCACTCCGCGAAATTTCTTTTGCGTGCTCACGGAGTGCTATGCCTATTGCTTGGGATTGGTCGGCGGCTGAGTCTGGGGCTGAGTCTGGGGCTGGTTGTTGGGCGGCTGCTTGCCGTTTGTCCCGTTGGAGATGTCCTGACCCTGGAAGATAACGCGGATGGTAGAGCGGAACCGCTTGTAGTTGGTGTACTTCACGGTTTCGCGCATGTGGACGTCGTCGCTCATGTATCCGTTGCCGCCGGTGAAGTGGAGAACGCCGTCGCCGTGAGTATAGACCGGGAACCAGTACTGGCCGTCGATCTGCTGGCGGTAGGTGATGAAGGGCAGGGACAGGTCTTCGTGGCCGCGGCGCAGGTCGTCAGGGACGTTTTTGCCATCGGTGACTACGATCTGATGGTAGCGCTGGTCGACCCAAATGCGCCCGTCGAAATAGCGGTGGTGCTTTTCGATGACTTTGGGGGAAATGGCGAAGACATAGGTTTCGATCTGGTCGATACGCTGTTTGCCGAGGTACTTAATGTTGTATTGCTTAGCATCTTCTGTGGTGAGGACAAAGGGCAGGCGTTCTTCAATGTCGGAGAAATCGGCGGGGGTCATGATGACGCGCTCGAGGGTGCTGGGCGGGGCGTAGACGACGTTCTCCATGCGACGGCCGTCGGGATCGTAGGAGATATTCGTGACTTGATAGTACTCGCCGTCGACCTTGCCATCATCATTGATGGTGTCGACCTTTACACTTCGTGTCCAGGTGTAGTCGTCAAAGGCGGCGCGGAACTGGGTTTCCTTCGCGGTGAATTCCTGGATGAGCTGCGGCACCGGGATGGAAGGCGGGGATGGGTCGAGCGGGCCGAAGCCGGCGTCGAGCGGCATGGAGGTGTAGGAAACCTGAGCGTGAGCCGATGCAGCAATGAGCACTGCTGCGAGTAACAGCCGGATGCGGGATGAGGCAGGCACGGGTTTCCCTCGATGAGATAAATCCTACTGAAATAGACGTGCGAAAGGGAAGAAGGGGACTTGCCGTCCAGGCAAAGGCACCTTCGGCGGCGAACCCGGAGTGGTTTTTTGCCCACTCCCGTTGGTTGTGGAAAAAGAATTTTGCTCGCATTGGGTGTGTATGCAAAATACGAGAGCATGCTTAGCGCGATGCGAAAGATGAAGCTGGACGCGGCAGCGAAGCGTGCCGATAATTGGCTGAATGAGGACGGGGATGACCGGGGGCCGGCTGGCGGCGGTTCTTGTTGCAGGATGTTGGCTAAGTCTGACGGCCGGAGCGCAGGGGCGGCGGCCGATTACTTTCAAAGATCTCATGCAGATGCGGCGGCTGGGTAGCATTTCCGTCTCGCCGGGCGGGCGCTGGGTGATGTATTCGGCGACAGATGTGAATCTCGAAGAGAACACGCAGACCTCACATCTGTGGATTGTTCCGGTTGCGGGCGGGCCAGCGCGGGCCCTGACCGATTCGATGGCGGGCGAGAGCGGCGGGAGATTTTCGCCGGATGGAAAGCAGATTCTGTTTGAGAGCGCGCGCGATGGCCATCAGCAGATATGGCTGGCGGATTTTGATACCACGAAAGGCACCATCGGCGAGCCGCATCGGCTGACATCGCTGAGCACCGGGGCGGACGGCGCCATATGGTCGTCGGACAGCAAACAGATTCTGTTTGTGTCGAAGGTGTATCCGGATTGCAACGACGATGCCTGCAACCAGCAGCGCGATGAAGAGAAAAAAGAGTCGAAGGTGAAGGCGAGGATCTTCACGCATCTGCTCTACCGGCACTGGGATGTATTTACGGGGGACAAGCGCAGCCATTTATTCCTGGTTTCAGCGGATGGGGGTGCGCCGCGCGACCTGAATCCGGGTGATCCGCATAATGTACCGCCATTCCAGCTGGAGGGGCCGCGGCAGTATGGGTTTTCTCCGGATGGGAAAGAGGTTGCATTCGAGGAAGACCTGGATCGCGTGCGTGCAACGAGCACGAACATCGACATCTTTACCCTGCGGCTGGATGATCCGAATGCGAAGCCGGTGAAGATTTCGACTTCGCCGGGCGGAGACCATACGCCGCGCTACTCGCCGGACGGAAGATACATTGCCTGGCGTTCGCAGGCGCGCGCCGGATATGAGAGCGACAGGTTCCGGCTGGTGGTGTATTACCGCCAGACGGGGAAGATCAGGGATGTGCTGCCGAGGTTCGACCGCTGGGTGGACGAGTTTACCTGGGCGCCGGACTCGAAGACGATCTACTTCGCTTACGGTGATGAGGGCGATGAGAGAGTAGCGTCGGTGGGCATTGACGGGGCGCATTTTGTAAAGTACACGCGGCGCGGCGAGTACAGCGACCTGCATATGACGCCGGACGGGAAGCTGCTCATTGCGTCCAAGACGACGGTGCGCATGCCGGGCGAAGTGTATGCGCTGAATGTGCAGACCAAGAATGGAACGGCGCAGTCTGGCGCTGCGGGCGGCTCGAACGGGCCGGCGTTCGCGGTTGCGGAAGAGCAACAAGTTACGCACCTCAACGATGCGTTGCTGGACCAGTTAGACATGCAGGAGATGCAGGCCTTCTGGTTCCGGTCGATTGGCGGAGTCCGGGTGCAGGGGTTCATTATCAAGCCGCCGAACTTCGATCCGGGAAAGAAGTATCCGGTCAAGTTTCTGATTCACGGAGGGCCCGAAGGCGCGTGGGGCGAAGCGTGGAGTTACCGCTGGAATGCGGAACTGTTTGCTGCGAACGGCTATGTGGTGGTGATGATTAATCCGCGAGGGTCGACGGGATACGGGCAGGCATTTATTGACGCTGTAAACGGCGACTGGGGCGGAAGGCCATACATCGACCTGATGCGCGGGCTGGACTACGCGGAGACGCACTATCCCTTTATCGATAAGACGCGGGAGTGCGCGCTGGGCGCGAGCTACGGCGGCTACATGGCGGACTGGATTCTGGGACATACGCACCGGTTCCGCTGCATTGTGACGCATGACGGGATGTTCAATCCGGTCTCAGCATACGGGACGACGGACGAGCTGTGGTTCATGGAGTGGGAGTTCAAGGGGACTCCGTGGACTGACCGGGCCATGTACCGGCGGTGGTCACCGATGCTGGCGGAGGCGAACTTCAAGACGCCGACGCTGGTAATCCACTCCCAACTTGATTACCGGCTGGATGTGTCGGAAGGGTACCAGCTATTCACGACGCTGCAGCGGATGGGGGTTCCATCGAAGATGCTGTATTTCCCGAATGAGGGGCATTTTGTGCTGAAGCCGCAGGATTCGGAGCTCTGGTACAAGACGGTGAACGACTGGGTTGATGAGTGGACAAAGTAAGACATGCCCTTTAAACGCGCAAAGAAGAAGCCCGAGCCGCTGACGGAGGCGGCCCTCTACGAGTACGCTGCGAACGCGCTGGGGCGGCGCATGCGAACGGTGGCCGAGCTGTCGCGGTTGATGCGGAGCCGGGTTGAGCCGGGCGAGACCGGCAAGGCCAAGATGGACGCGGTGCTGGCGCGGCTGAAGGAGTACGGCTATCTGAACGACGCTGACTACGCGGCCAACTATGCGAAGCTGCGGCAGGAGAACGCGAGCTTCGGGAAACGGCGCGTTCGGCAGGATTTGGCGGTGAAGGGTATTCATGCAGAAGTGATTGCGGCCACGCTGGAGACGGCTTACCAGGATGTGAACGAAGAAGAGCTGGCGCGGAGGCATCTGGAGCGCAAGGGCGTGAGGAAGCCGTCGAACGAGAAAGAGTCTGCGCGGGTGATGCGGATGCTGGTGCGGGCGGGATTTTCGAGCAGCGCGATCTACGCGATTCTGAAGAAGTGGGACGTGCCGGAAGAGGAGATGGCGGGGCTGGAGCAAATCGAGGATGGTCCGGCTGACTGATTTTGCGCGTCCTCTGTAAACTCAAGCTATGCAATATCGTTCAGGCTCCGAAATTCGCGAGACCTTTCTGCGCTTCTTTGAGACGAAGGGGCACCGCTGCGTGCACAGCTCTTCGCTTGTTCCTGCCAATGATCCGACGCTGTTGTTTACCAACGCGGGGATGAACCAGTTCAAGGATGTTTTTCTGGGGCTGGAGCATCGGGACTACCTGCGCGCAACCAGCTCGCAGAAGTGCGTGCGCGCAGGCGGCAAGCACAATGATCTCGAAAACGTGGGCTTTACGCGGCGGCACCATACGTTTTTCGAGATGCTGGGGAACTTCAGCTTTGGCGATTACTTCAAGAAGGACGCCATTGCCTTTGCGTGGGAGCTGGTGACGTCGCCGGAGTGGTTCGGGCTTCCGAAGGACAAGCTGTACGTGACGATCTTCAAGGGCGAGAACGGGGTTCCGCGCGACGACGAGGCCTATGCGCTGTGGATGGAGCAGGGAGTTCCGGAGGAGCGGATTGGGGAGTACGGCAGCAAGGACAACTTCTGGCAGATGGGCGATACGGGGCCGTGCGGACCCTGCTCGGAGATTTTTTATGACATGGGGATTGAGGCCGCCGAGACTCCGGGAGTGGACAAGCCGTTTGGCGAAGACGATGCGCGGTATGTGGAGATATGGAACCTGGTGTTCATGCAGTTCGACCGAAGCCTCAGTCTCCTTCAAAACCTTTCGCCGTCCATGGGGCCGAATTATGATCTAAATCTTCTTCCAAAGCCCTCAATTGATACCGGGATGGGACTCGAGAGAATAGCTGCTGTTCTTCAAGGTGTTAACTCCAATTTTGAAACTGATCTTTTCGTCCCACTAATAAAGGCAGCGGCGCAGCTGACGTTGCCCGCCTTGTCAATTGGAGAGCGGCTTACCAAGTCGCTGGCTACCGCTAAGAGTGCAAGACTAGATCCCGAGGGCCCGGTCGAGAAACTTATCGCTAACGCCTCGCTGCGCATCGTCGCGGATCACGCGCGCGCAGCGACCTTCCTCATTTCCGATGGCGTGCTGCCTGCCAACGAAGGCCGCGGCTACGTTCTGCGCAAGATTCTTCGCCGCGGCATCCGCCACGGACGTTTGCTCGGGCAGGAACAGCCATTCATGTTCAACATGGTCTTCGCCGTCCGCGATGAGATGCAGGATGCCTACCCGGAACTGAAGGAATCCGCCGACCGCGTCGCCAAAGTTGTCGAAGCCGAGGAGCGGCAGTTTGCGCGTGTAATTGCTCTTGGGTCCAACGAGTGGGACAAGCTCTTAGCAGAAAAGCAGGTTGATTTATGGCAAAAGCAGGAAGCATTTCTGCGGGAACTCTCCAAAGATAAGCCTGAGGTAGCGGATCTTCTTATTAGTGAGACGGTAACTCCTGACTGGACTCTAATTTCTCCGCACTATGAAAATGCAGCTAACGTCATAAGGTCGGAGTATCCAACGACTATTGCTGAATCGCTATTGAAGACGTGGAATGCAATCTACACAGAGAAGCGTGCAGTCTCAGGAAAGGAAGCCTTCCACCTCTACGAAACCTATGGTCTGCCGCTGGACTTCATGATGGATGCGGCGCGGGATGCGGGCATTCATTTCGATCTGGAAGGTTTTGAGCAGGCGCGCGCGGAGGAGCAGGCGCGGGCGCGGGCTTCGTGGAAGGGCGGAGCGAAGCAGTCAGCGAGTCCGGTGTATCGCGCGCTGCCGAAGACAGAGTTTGAAGGCTACGCGAAGCTGCGCGTGGACGGCGCCGAGGTGCTGGCGATTGTGAAGAACGGTGTCGGGGTCCCGAACGCGCAGGCCGGGGATGCGGTAGAGGTGGTGCTGAACGAGACGAGCTTTTATGCGGATTCGGGCGGGCAGGTGGGCGATGTGGGTTGGCTGTATTCGGACGACCACAACTCGGTGGTTGCGGATGTGAGCGGGTGCACGAAGCCGGTGCAGGGCGTGTTTGCGCACAGGGCCGTTCTGCGGCAGCCGCTGGCGGTGGGCGAGAAAGTGGACACGGTAGTGGACGCGAATTATCGCAACGCCACGCGGAGGAACCACACAGCGACGCATCTGCTGCATGCGGCGCTGCGGGAGATTCTGGGCAAGCATGTGAAGCAGGCGGGATCGCTGAATGATGCGACGCGGCTGCGGTTTGACTTTTCGCACTTCACCTCGATCGCCGATGAGGAGTTGCAGGACATTGAAGACCTTATGAATAAGGAAGTGCTGAAGAACATCAAGGTGGAGACGCTGGTGGATGTTCCGATTGATGTGGCGATTAACGAGTATCACGCGATGGCGCTGTTCGGCGAGAAGTATGGCGAGAAGGTGCGGGTGGTGAGAATCGGCGACTTCTCGACGGAGCTTTGCGGCGGCACGCACACGGGCGCGACGGGCGAGATCGGCGTGGTGAAGCTGACGAGCGAGGGATCGGTGTCGTCGGGCGTGCGGCGCGTGGAGGCGGTGACCGGACTGCGCGCGCTGAGCGAGTTCCGGCGCGATTTTGCCGTGGCGCAACTGGCGTCGCAGCTTTCCTCGAATACGGAGGTGAGTCCGGCGGACGCGCTGCGCGCGCGGCTGGCGGCACAGGAAGATGAACTGAAGAAGCTGCGCAGAGAACTGGATGAGGCACGGATGAAGTCGGCTACGTCGGCGGTGTCGGGCGCGACGGACCAGGCCGTGGACGTGAAGGGTGTAAAGGTGCTGGCGCAGCGCGTAGACGAAATCGACCGCGGGCAGATGCGGACGCTGGTGGATAATCTGCGCAACAAGCTGGGATCGGGCGTAGTGGTGCTGGGATCGGCGGATGCGGAGGGCAAGGTTGCGCTGATCGTGGGCGTGACCAAAGACCTGACGGCGAAGGTACAGGCGGGCAAGATTGTGGGGCAGATTGCGAAGGCAGTCGGCGGGTCGGGCGGCGGACGTCCGGACATGGCTGAGGCCGGGGGTAAGGACGCGAGCCAACTGAACGCAGCGCTGAAGAGCGCGGCGGAAGTGGTGAGCGGGCTGCTTGGATAGCGCGCACACGGTGGCCGGTCGAATTTCGCGCCGATTTATGACATGCTAGACTGACGCAGATTCGGAGTGATTACTTATGATGTTTCACGTCACACTTGAGAAGGCGGAAGACGGTTGGATTGTTGTTGAGTGTCCAGCGCTGCCCGGCTGTGTGTCTCAAGGACGAGACGAAAGGGAAGCCATGGAAAATATACGTGAGGCGATCAAGGCGTGGATGTGGGCTGAGGACCAGAAGGCGATGAAATCTCTGCCTGAGAATCAGACAGAGATTGTTGTTGCGGTGTGATTTGTTTCACACGAAGCGCCTGTTTTCCACATGCGCTGCGAGTTCCTACGATCGCATTAGAGTACGTGCATGGGCAAGCTTGCGAACATCTCAGGCAAAGAGGCTGTCAAAGCATTTGCCGAGGCCGGGTGGATTTTGACCGGTCAGGTTGGCAGCCATTGCGTGATGACGAAGCAGGGCGAGTGGGCGAACCACTCATTCCTCAGCATAAAGAGCTTTCGATTGGCACGTTGCGAGCATTGATTCGAGCCGCGGGTATGACGGTGGATGAAATTCTGGAGCTGGTTTGATTTCCGGACAACGTTCATCCCGAAAGAGGGTTTGTAGGATGTTGCGATCTGGGTTCGCTCTGACGAGGAAAGTGAAAATCCACGAGAGCAAGAACCTATAATCGAAGCAACCTTGTGAGTCTTATGCCGGCCTCCCCACTCCACGCAGGACGTTTTCGCCTGCTTACGATTGCCGGCCTCCTGTGTGCGCTTGGAGGAGTTTGCTGTTTTGCCTCGTCGCATCGGGGCAGGTCTGAGCGGGCGTCTTTTGAACACGCGCAGAAGCTGCGCGAGGGCCTTGAAGGCCGTCCTGAAGCGCAGCGCACACGCGGCGAATACGAACGCGTGATGAATGCGTACCGCGTTATCTATCATACGAATCCTGTTTCACCCTATGCCGAAGGGTCTGTCACGGCGGTTGCCGATTTGCTGGCGGAAGAGGGCCGGGTGTTCGAGGATGACAGGGCGCTACATGATGCGATCGGGCAGTATACGTTTCTTCGGTCGAATTATCCGGAGAGCCGGTTTCGTTACAGCGCGTTGCTGACGATTGGCGAGATCTACCTACGCGATTTGAATGATCCGGAATCGGCGCGGGAAACGTTCCGGGAGTTTTTGCGCTTGTATCCAGGGAACCCGCTGGCGGATGAGGCGCGGATTGAACTGAGGAATTTGCGGATGTCTCCCCACAGACGCTACGAACGCTCCGAGAGTGCAGACAATGAGGCACAGACGTATACGAATTCGCGGACAAGCGGGGAGCGGACTGCGACTGCAGAAAGTCGTAGCAGCGCGAGTTCGCGGAGGACGCGCGAGGCGAGTGGCCCAGCGCGTGGCATGGAAGATCGCAACTTTAGTCCGGGCGAGGAGACGGCTGAGTCAGTGACGCCAGCCGCGCGTGCCAAAGTACGGCGTGTGGCGCAGACTGACTGGAATGTGACTCCGCCTCCGATGGGAAACCAAGTTCCATTGGTGACGGGCATACGGTACTGGTCGACGCCAGTGTATACGCGGGTGGCGATTGATCTTGAGAAGGAAGTGCGGTACGAGGCGATTCGGGTTGGGGATCCGGACAGGATTTTCTTTGATCTGTATGGGGCGCGACTATCTCCGGTAGTGGTGGGCAAGTCGGACCAGGTGATCGACGATGGGTTTCTGCGGGAGATTCGGGCGACGCAGTTCAGGAAAAATGTGGCGCGGATTGTTCTGAATGTGAGCAACATCAGCGAATATTCGGCATTCCTCCTGCCGAATCCGCCGCGATTGATTATTGATGTGCACGGCAGCAGGCGCATTGCGCCAATGTATGCCACCAACGCAGCCACAGTAAGCGCAAAGCCAGTGGTGCGGAAGAGCGTGACGGTGGCCGAAGGGAAGGCGCCGCTGTCGATCGGACTGGGGCCCGAGATGCAGGCTGCCAACCAGCTTGGGATGCCAGTGGAGACCTCTGCGCCGAGAAGAGCGGATCGGGCAGCGATTACGCAGCGGGAAGGTGCGAATGATGTGGATTCGTTGAGCGGGCAGCCGGGTGAGGTGCGCGCGACGCGACAACCGACGATGGGTCCGGTGGTGCAGTCGGTTGCGGGTACGACTCCGGCGCCACAGACGGACGAGGTAGCGGCGGCGAATGCACCGGCGATGCGACGTGCAACGGGGCCGAAGACGACCGCGAGTATGGGTTCCAGGCTTGCGCCGCGGAGCGTGCGTGCGACGCAAAGTCCGAGCCCAAAGGCGCCGCCGATGTTCGCGAGCGCTCCGCAGCCGACCGCCGACGGCGAGCCGACTATGGTGCGGACGCTGGGCCTGAAGATCAACCGCATTGTGATCGATCCCGGGCATGGCGGGCATGATTCGGGCACGATTGGCCCCGACGGGCTTGAGGAGAAGAACGTTGCCCTGGATGTTGCGCTACGTCTTGGAGCTTTGCTAAAGGAGAGGCTAGGCGCGGACGTGATCTACACGCGCGACGATGATACGTTTATTCCGCTGGAGACGCGCACGGCGATTGCGAACAAGGACCAAGCGGACCTGTTTATTTCGATTCATGCGAATTCAAGTCCGGACCCGACGGTGCGCGGGGTTGAGGTTTATTACCTGAACTTCACGACATCGGCAGATGCGCTGGAAGTGGCAGCGCGTGAAAACGCAGTGTCTGACCAGTCGATTCATGAACTTTCCGAACTGGTGCAGAAGATTGCGCTGCAGGACAAGATCAACGAGTCGCGCGCGTTTGCGGAGGACGTGGACCAGAGCCTGTATGACGGGCTGGAGGCCGGGAATCCGGGGCTGAAGAACCGCGGCGTGAAGAAGGCTCCTTTTGTGGTATTGATCGGGGCGAACATGCCGTCGATCCTCGCGGAGATTTCGTTTCTTTCCAATCCAGAGAGCGACAGGGACCTGCACAATCCGGAGTATCGAGAGCGGATTGCGGAGGCGCTTTATCAGGGCGTGGCGCGCTATGTTGATAGCCTGAATGGGGTTCGGCTGGCGCAGTTTTCGCCCCACGCAACGCAGTAGACGCGAGCGGAGACGGCCGCCGGAGAAATACGATAGTCTCAAGGTGGAATGGCTTTTTCGCTTCGTTCGATCTTCCTGAGCGCCAGCGTGGCGGCATGTTTATTGGCAACTGCCCCTAACCTTGCTTTTGCTCAGAGACACACTCCAAACGCCAGGAAGACGCCGGCTGAGCAAGCATTGCTTCCCACCGCCTATGCGGGATGGGCGGAGCACGCTGGGACCAGGGCAGGCACATCCGCGGCTGCCGTTGATGCAGCGAATGCGGATGTTTTGAATGAATTTGGGCTAAAGAATTTTGAAGAAGGCGCGTACCGGCGTGGCGGCGACACTGTGAAAGTA
>Ga0335075_10002146_pt1 | contig 31926 bp, 44 predicted proteins | sample Lox_Sample_24_FD_206723 | JGI IMG/M metagenome (GOLD analysis project Ga0335075, IMG submission 206723) | Soil microbial communities from Loxahatchee National Wildlife Refuge, Florida, United States - Lox_Sample_2.4 | ecosystem: Environmental > Terrestrial > Soil > Wetlands | place: USA...
CTGTTCAAGGAAACCAAGGAAGCCAGAAGCGGGGATGACGTTCTGGCTGAGTATGCGAAGGCCATTGAGGACGGAAAAGGAGGCTTGTTGCTTAGTGTTGTGGGAGGGAAGATGAGTGAAGGCATTAATTTCTCCGATCGCCTCGGTCGATGTGTCGTCATTGTCGGGCTCCCATTCCCGAATATCCAGAGCGGTGAGTGGAAGGCTAAATTAGCGTATATTGAGAGTGCTACGGAGCGGAAACTTGAGAGTGAAGGGGTGCCGGAGAGGGAGAGGAGGGCGAGGGGGAAGCTGGCGGGGAGGGAGTTTTATGAGAATACTTGTATGAGGGCAGTTAATCAGAGTGTGGGGAGGGCGATTAGGCATCGGAGGGATTATGCTGCTATTATCATGGTTGATAAGAGGTTTGGGAATGAAAGTATTAAAGGGAAATTGCCGGGGTGGATTCGAGAGGGGCTGGTGGAGGGTGCGGAGGAGAAGTCTTTTGCGGAACTGGTTAGCCGTTTGGGTGGGTTCTTTAGGGCGAAAAGGTCTTGAAGAGCGGTCATTGTAAGGGTCCTGACGGGATTGGTGCACTTTCGATGCTTTAGGTAAAGAATCTAGCCACAAGAAGTATCCTTTCGAGCTAAGTGGGAGGAATCGATCTCTTATTAGTAGACATTTTTAAAAGAAGCGCCCGAAAATATCCTGCGACTTGCCCTTACACTTGCATGACTAGCTTTTGATGAGTACTCCACATCCAAAAATAGGGAGGCAAAACGGAAAATGAGAGGCTGGTGGCGTTGTTGAGCTGGTTGCATAGATGGACTTATTGGGAGGGATAAACTGGTTCGCAATGTAGATTGGCTTCTGACGCTATGGGAGTTCGAGCACGAAGAAAACCATTCACAACAAAACGAGCGCTTTCTGATGGGACAATACGAGGTGCGATGATTATTTGTTATTGATAATTGCGGTCGCAAATTTGTCAAGCTGACAACAGTTACAGGAATCCGGGGATATCAACATGATGCCAAATATGTACAAAAATATTACGTCTCTACAGCCTACCATACGCCGTTAAGCAATGCGGGGCCCATGCAGCCATCAAACCAAATGCATTTCATCCTCATCTTCATCTTCTGTCATACCAGGCTCAGCCAAGAACTCATGTTGCAAAGCCTCCACCGCACTAATACGCTTATTTGGATCCAACTCAAGACATCTCTCTAGGAAGCTAACAGCTAACCGCTCACCGTCAGACAGCTTGTAGCTTTCGTCGTTTACGCCGTGTTCATCATTCCTGCAAGTCGACCAAAGCACTAGCTTGCTCAATGTGAATCCATTGGTACCAATCGTAGGTATGTTCGTCTCAAATGATGTACCATGGAGATACGCGGCTTGCTTCATTCTTTTCGTGCCAAAGATGGTCGCGATCTCAATCATGGCCTCTATATCATCTTCTGAATTGAAGAAGGGGAATCGACGGGAGAGAATGGTGAGGAGTATTACCCCTGCCGACCAGATGTCGATTTTGGTGGTTTGTTCTGTACATTTAAAGAGGACCTCCGGAGCGCGAAATCCTCGCGTCCCAGCGCGATTCGCTCTCCGAGAGGGGCGAGAATCATTTTTGGGATATCCAGATGAGGGACCGGCTGCCGCCGCCACACTATTTTGGATGCGCCGCCTACGCTCAGAAGGAGATTCCAGGCACAGACATGGTCTGCAATCAGTACCTTGGCGTTCAGCTAATCCAAAGTCTACGAGCACACCGCGTCGCCTTGTTGGCTCGTACAGGAAGTTCGTGGGCTTGATGTCGCGGTGAAGAATACCTTGTTCGTGCACAGCTGCTAAGGCTGTGAAGAGTGATCGGAAGTAGATTTGCATGTCTGGGACCGTCATCTTGCGGAAGTAGGAACGGAAATCAGTGTGGTGGAAGTACGGCAGCACTGCCACTACTTGATCTGTATGTCGGAAGGCTGTGATGAGAGGACAGACGGAGTCGGCGCCTCTGAGATCATTCAGAAGGTCCAATTCGTTCAAAATTCGGAAAGGACTGCTGGTGACGTATATCTTCTTGATAGCAACATATTTGGGCTTTCTCTTCCGAGGATGACCATACTCATCGAGTTCTTGTAGTTTCGAGGATCCCATTCGGCGTTTCTTCAGAGGAGGAGTACTCCACTTGGAGTTCTCCTTCTCTTCAATGTCCCAGGTGTTGTCAAAGTGGTCATATAGGAGGTCCTCGGCCTTGTAAACAGTCGAGAATGTCCCTATGAATTATCAGCATCTTATTCTGCTGTAGAACGTAACACAACACAGACCTTCTCCAATGCGATTGATTAGTCGGAAACGATCCTTAATACCCTTAAAAGTATCTTGTAATCGTTCCATATCTTCCAGTACGCCATCATCAACAACCTCGTCACTCTCATCAGAGGCCTCGGAGTAGGGATCTTGTTCCTCGTCTTGATCCTGATCATCTCCTTCGTTACCTAATAAAGCATATTGCTCATCATGAGAACGATTGTCTGTTTCTGGGCGATCTTCGTGGATCTCAAATGGTATCCTTGAGTCTCGAGGACGTGTTGTCGCCATTTCAGAGCCCAATTGAGCTCCGAAACAGTAATAGGGCAGAAATCCAATTGGCTTTCCGACGGATAGACCAGAGATTCTACTTATTCATCCGCCTTTCCGTTCCACAATCGGTGCTGCTGCGAAGTAATTCCTAAGTATCTAAGAGCCCGAGGTGGGAGACGCGAAGGTGGTAAATGTGCACTAATCCAAATTAGGAGATTTGTTTTCGTAGTAACAAAACACGGTTGCGTCGTTACCTTATCGTCGCGAAATCCGAGCTTCAACATCAACATCACAATTGGTTACATACCAGCATATTGCTGATCGCGACCCTGTCGCTTCCATTGCGACTATGGATACGATCAACTTTGACATTAATGATGCTCTCAAGCACTATATGAGCGACCCCGCAACAATCGCGACACCAGAAGCCGATTCCGCACTCGTTGACTGCGAGAATGACCCCGAGTCTCTTACGAATGCGCTTGTAAACAGTGTCCTAAATCCGATTGTGGACTCTATTGCTGAGAATCCAGATGCCATCACGAGAAGCGCATCATTTGATTCCTTACAGTTCTTATTAAAGTGTGCCCCCATTTCTCTTAAATCTCAGCAGAATTACACTACAGAACCAGATTCTGAACTCTTCAAACTATCTAGATCGGCATCCATTCTCCCTACCCATGCATTGAGCAAGATATTTGATCTTGTAATCTCCGGACTTTCTGCCGAAGCAGATATCATCAATAGTGACCTCGAAACGGACGAACAAGAGACGATCACGCATCACAAGCAGTTGCTCGAAATATTTGGCTTCTTGTTGCAATGGACGATTGCTGCGGCGGAGACAAAGGCCTCAGAAAAATCGAGTGCTGCTCCGGTGGCTCGGGGGAGAGGAAAGGCAGGCAAAGCCAAGTCAAGTCCGAAGGATAAGGATTCAAATTGGGATTCGTCGCCTCAGCTACAGACAGCCCTAGACACTATGTGCAAAGTCCTGAAGCTTAAATTATCTAAGATTTTCCTGACAACGTCGGAGAGAGATGCTTTCGTTGGCCTGTTTACCAGACCCGTGTACTTGGTCTTGGAGAGCGAACAGAGAGTTAAGAGTACTTCTATTCGGATGCATGCTTTCAAGGTTCTTTGTATAGCCGTCAAACATCACGGTCATGCATATGGTATGTACCCCTGCTGAGCCTGTTATACAATAGCTCACTCTTTCGCAGCCGCCCAGATTTCCATTGTTCAGAATTTGACCTACTTTGAACATCTCTCGGAACCTATGGCCGAATTTTTGCATATTCTCTCTGAGCAATATGACTATCCTCAGCTGGCAGATGAGGTTATGCGGGAATTGAGCAATAAGGAGTTCAACAGCAATGACACCAAAGGGCCTAAATCTGTGTCTACATTCTTCATTAAATTCTCGGAGCTTGCACCAAGACTAGTAATCAAGCAAATGACGATGATAGCTAAACAGCTTGATAGTGAGGTGAGCTTAGATTTTCCTTAAATAAGTAAATAGAGTTGACATTGTACAGGCATATACTTTGCGCTGCGCCGTCATCGAGGTATGCGGAAATCTTGTTGCAGACTTGAGCAAGCAAGAGGAACGTGGCGAGAACCACAAGTCCCAGCTGAATGCCTTTTTTGATGTCCTTGAGGAGCGGTTTCTAGACGTCAATCCCTACTGCAGATGCAGGGCAATCCAAGTCTACATCAAGCTATGTGACCTCGAACAAAAGTTCCCGAAGCGACGACAAAAGGCCGCTGAATTAGCAGCTAGAAGCCTCGAAGATAAAAGCAGTAATGTCCGTCGAAATGCTATCAAGCTTCTTGGTTGTCTCATCAAGACACATCCTTTCAGTGTCATGCATGGTGGTGAACTTTCTTATCAGGATTGGAATGCACGACTGGACGCCGTTGATGCAGAACTTAATTCTCTGAAACTGCCTGCCGGGACACCAGGGCTTGCTGAGAACATGAACGCTGATGTGACTTCGAACGAAGGACTTCTGGACGAAGCTACGCAACTGGAGAGTCCACAAAAGCCAATGACAGACGCGCAGAAAATTGCTGCTATACGAAAGGCACAAGAAGATGCTGCGACTTCAGAAGCAATCGGCAAGTTGACACTCACAAGAAGATATTATGTTGAAGCTCTGAAATTTATTGAGGTCTTGCATGGTGCAACAGCAACAATATGCCAACTGCTTGGCTCAAAAAACAAGAGTGAAGTCATCGAAGCTATGGACTATTTCAAGATCGGTGATGCCTATAAGATTGATCAGAACAAACTTGGCATCCGACGCATGCTTCGACTCATCTGGACAAAGGGGAACAGTGATGAGGGCAAGGGTGTGCAGAATCATCTGATCGATTGCTATAAAGCCTTGTTCTTCGAAGCTCCGGACTCATTTAGTGCCAACGATGCCGCCAACTATATCGCTCGGAATATGATCAGCCTGACATTCGGTGCAACACCTGCGGAGTTGACCTCCTTAGAACAACTTTTAAGTACTATGATGAAGGCAGGGCATATTTCGGACTTGGTTATAGCAAAATTGTGGCAGGTGTACGGAGTCCAAAAGAGGGAGATATCAAAAAGCCAAAGACGAGGCGCAATTATGGTTCTGGGAATGCTGGCAACAGCAAGCCCTGACATCGTTGTTGGTGAGATGGAAACGATGCTGCGGATTGGACTTGGGGGTCTTGGTCGAAAAGACTTGCAACTTGCGAAATACACTTGTATTGCGTTGCGGCGTATAAATCCAACTGGACGCCAGGCTCAGGAGGCTGCTGCCAAGGTGTCCAAGCTTCCAAACGATCATGCCGTACTTCAAAAGCTTGCCGCTATCACGGAAGTGATAACAGACAGCAAGGAATGGTATGGAGTTGCTGAGCAAGCAATTAGTGCCATCTACGCTCTCTCCAAGCACCCTGATACGCTCTGCTCTGAGATATTGCGAAGAAAAACTAGACATGTGTTCAAGAAGCGGAATTCAGCAAGTTCTAACCCTGCATCCCCAGGAGAGACCTCTGGAGCCCCGCCAACGCCGCCGCCCGAGGCACAAGAAGAATCCGAAAGTGAACAGAAAGGGTCTATTGCGTTGTCACAGCTCTTATTCATTGTTGGCCACGTTGCAATCAAGCAAATCGTACATTTGGAACTATGCGAGTTAGACTTCAAGCGACGAAAGAACGAGAAGGAGAAGAATAAACCTGCCGAGACAACTGGAGACAATGCTGCTAAGGAGGACGCTGATGAACTCGATCTCATCGGTGGCACCACGGAAGACGACTTCACGGAGGCAATGACGCATATCAGAGAGCGCGAGCTCCTCTATGGCAACAATTCACTACTGGCTAACTTTGGTCCTTTGGTGTCAGAGATCTGTTCTAATAATACGACGTACAAGGATCGCAACCTACAGGCCGCCGCAACATTGTGCATGGCCAAACTTATGTGTGTCAGCTCTGAGTACTGCGAACGTAACCTTCCTCTTCTTATTACGATTCTCGAACGCTCTAAAGACCCAATCACAAGGTCAAATGTGGTCATTGCTCTGGGTGATATGGCTGTGTGCTTCAACCATCTTATTGACGAGAACACCGACTTCTTGTATCGCCGACTCAATGACAAGGATGCAAGTGTCAAACGGACATGCCTGATGACTCTCACCTTCCTCATCTTAGCTGGCCAAGTAAAGGTCAAGGGACAGCTCGGAGAGATGGCGAAGTGTCTTGAGGATGATGATAAGAGAATCGCGGATCTCAGTCGAATGTTCTTTACTGAACTATCGACAAAGGACAACGCAGTTTACAATCACTTTGTCGATATGTTCAGCTTGCTCTCAGCCGAGAAGGATTTGGAAGAAGATGCTCTCAGGAGAATCATTAAATTCTTAGCTGGATTCATTGAAAAGGTACGTAATATGGCACTTATTTAGTGAGATTTGAACTAACAGAACTAGGATAAACATGCCAAGCAGTTGGCCGATAAGTTGGCCGCAAGGCTGGCAAGATGCGAGACTGAGAGGCAATGGAACGATGTTGCATACGCTTTGAGTTTATTGCAACACAAGAACGACGAGATCACAAAGAGTATTTCCGAGGGTTTTAGGGTTGTTCAGGTAGCTGGATAAGGAGGTGTATTTTGTTTAGGAATTGAGTTCTTACGCATAATGAATATACTTACATGTGCTATTCACAATGGTTTAAGGAGAATGTAAGCTATCTTACATAGTTAAGGACTCTCTGAAGAATTATTGATATTGCAGGATCCATTCTAACCCTTCTCATTTCCGGTATGACCAAACTAGTGGGAAGCAAGAGGCAGGAAAAACCAGCGATTCTGAAGTAATATAGAGTCAATTAATTGACCATAATAAGGCTCCTTTGAGAATACCTGTAGAGCAACAGAGATCGAATGTGGCCTGACTCAGACGGAGTAGTGGAGTGCCGCCTATCATCAAGAGTGCTAGCTGAGCGATGTGGGAAGACGTTATACATGGCGAACGACGAGAGTCACAGATCAACGAGATAAACCTATCGTCGCAGAACATTTTCACTATAGCTTGAGGCTTAGTCGTTGTGACACAAAGGACTACAATCCCTTATATCAGATACTTACATCTTTACTTTCTACAAGAATCATGGTCGTCGTCACCTATAGGGAAACAAATAAGGGAAAGATAGAGCTATTTTAGGGCATCTCTCATCGTCAAATCCATGCAGGACTAGACTGTTCTGCTATAACTTAAAGCCAAACTAGCACAATATACCTTTATGTATATTGGGATCAACTGAGAGTCTAGAAAATCTGCTTCTCGAATCTTCACCAAAACCCCAACTCCCCACCATCAATCACTCCTTAAAACCCGCTCATCAGCCACACCTAAAGAAAGCAATAACCGACAAAACTAGCATCAACACACAAAGAATGCGGCTTTAACGACGACAAAGATAGACCTTCCGCGAATCAAAATACTCTTGTAGCTCCTCTCATCGATATCTACCCTCTTTTGACCGTCATAGCGCATCACTCAAGTACAGATTGAGAACTTGGAAAGCGAGCTTGTGCGATTGTAGTCGGGATTTGGTTGGGAGATGGGAGACGGCTGATAAGTCTCTCTGGAGTGACGAGAGATATCATCATCGGTGAGAATCAAACCTCTTATTGCAAAGGGTCTGCCTACACGTGCTCACAGCGGCTAGACACAAGACTGAGCATGCGAGAAAGTGGGTAAGGCAATAGAGAAACGTTGCAGTGCCTCAACGCAGCTTGGAACGCTTGGCTTTGAGGAGGACTCAAGTCAATATGTCGTTGGGGTATAAGCTGAGGCATATTGTTTTTATACATGAAATAGATTCCAGATACTTGGTGGGTTTAGTCACGAGACACAGTTATTGTGCATAAAGACAGCACAGTGACAGATCAAATATTGTATTATTTTGCCTACATAGCCACTCAGTGTATCTGCCTGCCATAAGTACAAGATGGTACTATACCCGAGACTACTTATTGCATAACCTAAATGTCCAATTGCATCAGCACAAGTCCCCAAGTCAGCTCCATTACATTCAACAATACAGAATTTCATAGGGCTCAGCTTACCTTTTCCCTCAAAGTCCCCATCCACTGCTGGAAGCTCATCCCTTGATCTGCCCGGTCCTCCACCAGTAGCGTCTGTGCCCACAATTTCAAACTGGGCTCGCCGTCCTCGCGGATGATGTATATATGCGGAAGAATAATGCTGCCAACACCTCTGGAGCGATAATCCCTGCTTTTCTGAATGACAGCCCGGACACGCTCGCTGAAGTCGTTGTCAAGTTCCGGCAACGAACTCTTGCCGACTTTGAGCTGAGTCCGGTCGGTCACTCCAAAAACGTCTTCGAGAAGTTGCGGGACGGCGTCGCGGCCAACCCAGAGGAATTGCGTTTGGGTGTCGTCGATGAGGTAGAGCCCATAAGGGACGAGGCGTTCTGAGGAGAGGTTCACCGGCGGTGGGAGGACGATATGGCTGGTTTCGGGGTCGGGGACGCCGGCGCTGTTGGGCATGTCATGTAAGGAGTAGAGCCTTGGGTAGATGTACTGCATGAGCAACGGAAGAGGTAATGTCGAAAGTTGGCATAACGCGGCGGAACGGAGGTCCGATGGAATTTGAGCAGATTTTCGAAGGCCAACGTTCTTTATCAGGCCGAGGAATAGAACAGGCAGGCCACGTAGATTGGCCGGAAATTGTAGACCACCGCCGCCCATATTTCCACCAGCCAGTTCTTTTTTGAAGGTCTGGAGTAGCTCGATCAGCTTAGACTGTAGCGCATCGCGTGCTGCTTCAAGGCCACTATTCAATGTTCGCTCGACAGCCTTGTGACTGAAGAATGTCGCAATAGCACATTGATCAGCAGAAGCATACAGATCTGCCAAATTAGTGGTAGTTGGCAAAGCTAATGTCATAACTCGGATGCGACGTTCTCCATTGCTGGTCGTGTGAAGAACAGCGGTTTGCATGCAAACTAAGTTCTTCGTCAGATTTTCATCGATAGCCACCTCAACAACATATGCTTGATCGCGAGGGAAGGCAGGGAAGGCACAAAGATCCGAACTGCGATTGAAGAAGTTTCCGTAGAACGTGCTCATGCGGAGACCGGTAGTAGCCCGAACACGTAGGACAGCTTCAAGACCAATCTCTGCAGACAGATAATCACTGAACTCTGTTGCAAACTTAATTGCATCCTCACTTCTTCCTGCGTTCCATCCCGGGTAGAAGTAGGTTTGACCTCCGGTGTATCTCGGTAGATTACTCAGTGACGCCACATCTTGGTATTGCGAGGAGAATAGGAACATATCAATTGAGACCTGGTTCTTCGAGCACTCCACTGCAAAGCTCTTATAGAAGCTGCTAGCCGTTTGTAACAAGCTGCTCTCCTTCGGAGTACCTAGTAGCTTCTTATCCTCGCGCATCTCTAGCTTGCCATAACCCATGTTCGGCAATGATGCACTAAGGACAACGATCTTACCTCCCAATGGAGAAATAAGCTTGTGGCCAGCTCGCAGCGCAGAGCCCATACAAGAGCCGTTGTTCTGATTCGTTTGAAACATATCGGGAAGCCTCCCCAGGAAGTTCTCAATATTCAATCTGCATTCCGAGAGTGGCACCAATAGCTCTTGCGGAACCGGCAAGAAAGGCTCATCTAGATCGCTTACAACCAGCATATTTGTTTCTCCGTTCTCCTCGCCATCTTTCGGGATGGCGAAGTAATGCAAACTCGCATCAACAGCCATAAAACCAACTCGCGTTCTTCGGTCCGCGTTGGGTATCCGATTTAGACTGTCAAGGATAGTGCGTGCACTTGTGGCCAAAAGACCGCTTGAAACAGCAGCATAGCTAACATCGAATAGGAAAAGATAGACCAAAGGCTGTGGGGGTCGGACCATGTACTCTTGAGGTGCCACGAACTCAACAACCGCATGATTGAGCTCAGCTCGTTGCCATCGATCAACACTCTTCTGTGACGCAGCATCCCAATCAAATGCTGCTGGCACATCATTGGTAAGATTACACATATTACACCTCCACCGGTGGCCATGATCTAGAAACGAGACATAGGGATTGATATACGACCGACATCTCCGGCAACGTGAGATAACTTGATCTTGGACAACTGGAACCGGATCATCCACATCATGTAATGACGTATATGGCTGTATGACGAGAGCAAATGGTAGTCTCGACTTTTTGAGCAGCGAGTGTGTGGTTGGAATGGCATTTAGAGTTGATCGAACATATTTTGGAGGACAATTTGCATCAGGAGATGGAGTTACGCTGGACTGTATTGCAGAATTAGCACTATACTTCTAGATGCAAATCACTTACTTACATTTGGAGGCAAGATAATGGGCGGAGGGGGCAGTTCCAGTTCCGCAACATTAAAAGGTTGATTGAGGAGATCCGTTGGGTAGAGCTGATTCAGAGCCATAGGCCTTGTAGCAGCAGCCTGCGGCTGCGCTGTAGCCTGTCCTGGACCACCCAATCCCATCTGCCCCATTCCCTGCGTGATCCCCCCCACACCAGCAGGAGGCACTCCAGGACTGGGATATCCAGTATCAGGAGCTTGATAGCCACCTAGACCCACCGCGGCAGACTGACCATAAGATTGTATCGGTGCTTGAGGCACTCCTTGAGCTAGATAGGGCGAAGGAGCTCCATATCCTGGTTGGACTTCTGGTTGCGTTGGATATCCTCCATATGCGGGAGCTTGGGCTGGTGGGAATGCCCCTCCTGCCAATGGTTGATTACCTAGGGCGGAGTTGGCACCAGCTCCAAAATCATAGGCCTGCGCAGCATATCCTCTCTTCTTCTTCTTTCCGCCCTCGAAATGTTGGTCGCCGGCTGCAGATGGAGGTGAGGTCGCATTTGCGAAGCCTTGCTGTTGGGGATGTTCGTTGTATTGTGGTTGCCCGTAAGGATCGGCTGGAGGATATCCGTCATGAGGAGCTGCCATGGTTGCTTCAGGAATCCGATTTTTGTCGTATCGTCCAAAAGTGTTGCTCGATGTTGAGTTGTGGTGAGTGGTCGTAACGGGATTAGGAAAACTAGCTTGGAGAGCTTATATTGTTGAGCTATACAGCTAGAAGATACTTCTCAAGGGCAGCCGAAGATATGAAGCTGTAGCCCGTCGCAACAGATCAGACGTCGACGAATGCGGCGTAGTGTCCGACTGTATCCGCAATGGATAGCTGTCCTGAAGAGCGCGGGATATGCTTGCAGGGCCGCAGATTACAGGATACAGTGTTCTTGATCCAAGCTAGTAATCGATTTCCCACAATCTGTTTGGCGAATTTCTGGATCACGTGCCAGCCTCACGCTCAGCCTCCTTTTACTCCGCAGATAAGAACAACCCTTTACACGAACATTTTTGCTTGGCATTCAGCTCTCGACACGTCCGATTGTAATATCTTTTCGCATTTCTATCCACAGGCTTATCCATACAAAAATTACAAACATGTGGGGTCGCTCATCCGATCCAAAACCTCCTCCGCCCCCTCGCTCAGCCCTTGTGTACGCATTTCTCCCCATTGATCGGGTGCACACCGCTAATTCTCCTTAGCAAACTCCTCCCACTGATCTTCCTTCTGATTGCCGTCGGGATATTCGCCTTTATCGGCTATCACATCTACCTCTCCTTCTGCAAGATCAGCGACGCGGCCTCGTCGAAGCTCGAGGCCAAGAACGTCGTTTTCACGAAAGATGGCATGAGAGTTGGCGTCAAGGAGATTAAGACTGAGAGTTATGTCGACTCTACGCAGAACATGCTGGTTAAAGCTTGGAACTTGAGTACGTGGCCAGCGTATAAGAGCAGGTTAGGGTGGAATAAGCCGAAGGATGATGGTATCAAGTCAAGGAAACCGTATGTTGAAAGGCAATTCTCTAGTTATGATCTTCTAACTTAACATATTGCTCATCAGATATACCAATACGCCCGCCACGGCTTCAAAGTAGTCAAATCAGCTTCTCAATGCCAGACCTTGGCATATCTCGATGCATCTGGTCTTCCCAGGCGTCAGGTTTCAGGATCAAAATATCTCAGGATGAAATGTTTCAGGATGAAATCATAACGGAAAAAAGTATCATGTGATGGTTGACCAAACTTTTATTGATTTAGATGTCGGGCTATGGCCGAAGTCACGTTTGCATCGTGAATACCAATTTCATCAGAAGACCGATTTCATTTGATTTCATAATATTTTGTGTTCTGTGTCCCACGAACTTCCGTAGTTTTTGACGCCATCTGTAGACCATGAGAGATCGACTCAAGAAATCCATGACCCAAATATGTACGTTTTGAAGGAGGAAATCATCTCTGCCACCCAAGCTCCACGACAAACAAGTGATATTCATTGAAGATCGCTACTCATGCACGCATCACTTGATATCAAGCCCAAAACGTTCGGCCATAAAATTATGCTTAAGTTCCTATAAGCTCAATAGATCTTATGTCCTGATTGGACTCTTTATGCAAGTATTCCACGTCGTCGCCTGACGTTTCCTTGATCGCCGGTCCATAAGTCCTCAAGAACGCCTCTTTCTCCGCCTTCTTTTTCTCGTAGTCGGGACCGATCTGAGCCTGAGCTTCGAGTATTTCCTCTTCATCTTCCTCTTTGACTCCAGAGCCGATCGGCGAAAGGCTTGAAGCTTTCAACGTCACAGCTGATGTAGAAATGCTAGGACTCCTCGAATCGGGTATACTAGATTTGTAAGTGCTGAATGAGGAAGTTCTGGGAGTACTCGAGGGAGGAGCTGATGGACCATGAGGCGTGGCTGATGGCTTTGAGGCATACGCTGCAAGCTTGCTGGCTGCCGGAAACATGTACATTTGGTCACGTTTGACAATCATTGATGGGAGGCGGAGTTGGAACTGTAAGATAAGCATTAGCATCAAATCCTAGGAGCGCATCTCTCACGGACTATGAGGGCTGAATCACATAGGTTGAGAGAGGGATGGAAAGAAGGAACGTAATATGAGAATGGAAAAGATATACCTGTGTGAGTACGGCAGCTCCATTAATCCCCATTATATCTGTCATATACTTCATCCGCCCAACGATATACTTTCTCTGCGCGTCAGTTGCGAAATCACTGACAATACTCGTGAAAACGGGCCAGATAAGGAAGTATGCGCCTAATGGCTTGCCTGTGCCGATCTCGTTTTGGCCGCAAACAAAACTAGAAATATTTCCGGTCGTGAGATTGTCTTCGGAGTTATTCCTGAAGCCGCGCCAGCCAAGATGGTAGGGGATTGAAGCAACTATGTCATTTATCATCTCTATGCCAATGCGTGAAGCTTGGGCGTAGTGAGACGTAGTACGGTAGTCAACTGGGGCACATATACATGCGGCGCAGCGGATGATAATGCCTGACAGGATAAGCCTTGCAACCCTTGCCATATTCCACTGTGAAGCGACGAAGAGATCGGAGAACATGTCAACTTTGCCAGGGTAGACCTCTGAAATCGAGAGGTCACTGTCGGGTATGGTGTCTGCCCATGCTACGGTGTTGAAGCGCCACTCATCAGGGAGACTTGCTTCCCAGTCGAGAAAGCCTTGCTCAATTTCCTGAGCTCGCCGGATGAGCTCGAGCGGCTTGTCAAAGTTTTCTGGAGTGTGAGGAATGAGCGTCATAGCTTGGTTGACATCGGCACGGAGCTCGCAAGTTAGAAGATTTAGCCTACTGGCTTCGTGTGCAGCAACGTCATCTCTTGCTGCTCCTCTAGTCCACCATTCGACACCTAAGTCAGGTGCTTTGGAAGCGGACATACAGTTTATAAGCTAGATTGCATGAGCCTAAATATCAATAGTCTTATGATCGCATTCTTACCATTTGTGAGCGGACTGCGACGAAAAGAGATTTCCCAATGGGATCACGAAGTTGCTTTCTCCCACGCATCTTAACAAGCACAACGGCACCTTCGATATGTGTCCCCCAAGATCCTAGATTGGTCCGGCGTACTGTAATCGTCTGAAACACCGGTCAGTACTCGGGAGATTACAGTAGTTGACTCTGATATTCAGAGCATACCTCATAAAGGCCTAGCAAGAGAATGGATGCCAGCGTCTGATCTGACTTTTGAGAAGCAGGATTTTGCAACGACTTGTTGACATAATTCAGAGCCTTGGTATACTCCTGCCTCGCTCTTAGGAGTAATCGGCTTGCGCCCGGCCTATTGCCGAACGATGCAAGAGCAACAGCAGTGAAAGAGGTAGATAGCTGGGTGCCACCTGGCTCGCCCTTGAGAAGTGGTAATATATAGCTTAGATGGCCCCTAGTTGTCCCAAGTTGTGGAACAAGTACGTAATTTGAAAGAAAGTAATGGAATGCTTGCATCTCAAGGGGGATAGTGACTGAACCTGGAATAAAGCCCGGAGACGCTGCATTAGAACCAGGTACAAGTTCACCTGGGTTACCGCTGCCTGAAGCCAAAGGCGAACCGTCAGCTTCATTGCGGTTCCTCTGGTCAAATTTGATCTTCTTGCTGTTGATTGACCGGCGAGCCCTCCTTTCTGTGGCTTGGGTTTCGTTACGAAAGACGAGATCGAAGTCATCTTTATATCCCGGACATTGGCGTCTGGACTTTTGGCATTGAAGGCATGTGGGCTTTGTCTCATCGCACTGTAACTGATGTTAGGAGGGCATCTTGATAAAGCCAAAACCTCATGAGCCGGTGAGGCATTAGTATGTGGTTGCCATACCTTAATCCGTCGAGTCCTGCACATTTGACATCCCCGCGATGGCTTTCCGCAGTAAACCATTTTGATATCAGTGGATCTACGGGTTGCACAAGCGCGGCCCGAGTGATCTACGAACAGATGTCGTCGTCAAAACGGTTCGCAAGACTGACCGAATTGAGAAATCGGATTAAGACGACACGGCGGCTCAGGCTTATATGTTAGGCAATTACCCTTGCAAGGGAAAGATACTGCAATCTCTATAAGAAAAACGTGGATCCCGACCGCTGCCGGCAATTCGACGACCTGAAACTTGGCCAGGTCACAGAGGGCTTGCAGCTTGTCATTAGCCGAGGACAGTCGCACAGGCTGGAATCCGATCTGATCTGGGGAACGGGAGGTGTGCTAGGGGAGTCCGCCGTCAACCGGCCGGTTAATGCGGTAGGCGCCCTTGGATTGCTTCATGAAGTCGAGCTTGCGCAGTTAGTGAAGAGATGTTTGATGTTAGGTAACTTGGAAACAACGGACAGCAAGCCTTCTTGTGTACGTACTTGTCCGTCAGTTACGGCTTAAACAGGTTCTGGGATGTACCGCTGTTCGGCAACGATATATCGAGGTGGGCCTCTGTGCGCATTGGCCTCTCTATCTCTGCTCGGGTGGGGCCCAGCAATTTCCAGATCCAGCACTCTTCGCATCGTTTTTGCAAGGGGCGGCGGCGAGAAGGGTGGTGCCTGTAATGCCCTGTGGAAATGTCGCTGCCATGCTGGCGTTGGACATGTGTGATGTTGGTTTATCTGGGCTGTCCCGGTCTAGTAAGTTGAGAATTGCTGTCTGTGCCTCTTGGCGGCATGGCTTGCATATCCACTAAAGCGCTGTCGGTAGGGAAGGGCCCCGAAGCCCCCGTGGCCCCCTATCAGACTTGACGCCGGCTGTTTGTTGCGCACCCCCGCAATATGGCCAGTATCTGATGGCTGCTAGCTGCTCGTTGCTAGCTGCAATCAGCGTCCTTCAATATGCACAGGCGGCTTACGAGGCCTCCAATTGCTGTCGCCCCTTCATCACTGTCTTCAAAAGTGTCGTAATGGGTCAAGGGAATTGCAAAGAGCTGCCTTCTTGGAGTTGTTGATCAGCGTATGGCGAAACTTAGCGTGTGGTATTTAAGGTAAGTGCCGTGTACAACCTCAAGGGTTGATGGTGAAAGTGTAAGGTTTCTCCAGCCATGGAACCATGGTAATAATACATCTCGTAACCAATTGATCCCTCCTAAGTCTATGACCTATTGCACCTATCGTAGATACACGATAAGTATCGAGGAGGTATGTATCTCATCGGAGCATTTGCGCAACGGCGATTGAGTCCGGTCATCAGCCAGTACCGGACTTCCCAGCGGGTTCGGAACCAAAAGACCCTGCTATCACCGGACAAGCCCAGCTGAGAATCGGCAACGGTTGGGGCAGGATTTAGCGGAGGGCTTGACTCCCGGCTCCTGGTAATCATTGACATGACATGGCTCTCACGCCACCAATTCTGTCTTGGGACTCGCTACGGCGTACTCGTTGCCCTCAATCTCGATCCCTATTGTTTCGTCAAAGGATTAAAGGAATGGCGCAGCCTGCCAATAGTATAGATCTCCCATGAAATATAGATGCGTTAAGAGCTAGCTCGGTGCATCATGCCTCTAGGGCCTTGGGGCGACTCGAGCGTCTCTGTGGCTTGAATATTCGTGTGCATCGTATCCGCAAATAACGCATGGATGGTTATTAAAGGAATGAGGCTCTCTGCCAATGGTATGGATCGGATCGCGAATCTCGACCGTTTGAAGCTGGACCCGTGTATCGCGCCATTTGCGGTGCAATTAGTTCTAAATGTTAACGCGTGGGGTTCATCCAAAGAAATCAAGAGAGGGGCTTATACGGAAAATTTCTGTTCAGGGGATCTGTCACTAGAAGTGTCCTGTCATCAGAATCGCTTCAGAGCATGGAGCTGAACTGAACTGGAAAACATCAAATGGTCTCGTTGTTAGATTGGCTTTCATCTACATGCAGGACTAATAACACCGCAGACCTATTTTCTATCCATTCGTATTTGTATGTGCCTAATGCTTTTCATGATACAATGATATTCAGCCGCCCTCTAACAACGCCATAGCCAAAGCCCATGCAATCCATAACACAAATGCTGCAATTCGCCACGAGCTGAATCCGAATGAGTCTCATGATCCAAATATTCCTACCACACCTTCTAGATCCGGGCTTGACTTCTTCTTCACCGGCTCCTCTGGCTCAACCTTCATGAACTCCTTCTGCATCTTGCTCATCTCTTTTCTCACACTTCCAGCCGTCTTCGTAATTCGTCCCTGTTCACTGATGCTGACCCCTTTGAGGTCTTTTAGCAGGTCCAAGACAAAGGCTCCTTGCTGCCTTGACTGCATTCCTGGTCGTGTCACGTAGTCGATGCACTTATCGACTTGCTTCTCATGAATGCCGGGTAGGCTCAGAAGAACTTGCCTAGGAGTATCGGTCGCCGGGCAGTAATATACAAGTATTGACGCGATTAACTGTGCGAGCTCCCTTTGTAGGTCAACAAAGTAAGGCTCATGAAGAGAAGTGATACAAGCTTTCAATACATCACTGCTAATGAACTCTCGGATTGGGGACGCCGACTCGCTGGGTGGGCCGAAGTCTGGCACGATCGATCGGAAGATACGAAGCACCACCCCACAACAACGCGTGTCACGCATGCGGATGGCGTGCGTGCAGAACAAAATGAGAGGCTCGAAGATTGCGGGTGTCGAGATACAAAAGGCTCGCATTGTCTTGTACGATTCGGTCTCCGCGGGATCTGTTTGGTCAGTTGACTTCATTCTACATCAATTTCTGGACAGGTTCACTTACTCAACCGTGCAGGATCTAGGACGCCAGCAACCATCATGACAGCGCTATGGGTTAGCTGCCTCAAACTGCTCTCTTCTTTCATCTCTTCGGTTAGGTCATCGTCCTCTGAAGTAGCCTCCTGCTTCTGTCCAAGCCTTTCCCATTCCGAGCTTATCTTCGAGTCGATTTGAGTAAAGCATGCTGCCAAGATTGGTGGTATGAAATGTTCTCGAAGCTTCACAGGGCAATCGTCCACCAAGTATCTCACGAGATTCAACAGATTGATAAGCTGGTGTGAGGAGAGACAATGAGCATCAGCAAACAACGCGTGTGCGAGAGGCCCTGGAAGTTCGTCGAAACCGAAGAAATGGACATCAAGTCTGCTCATGCAGAAGAGGATAGAGTAGCAGGTGTCTCGTACGATCCTGACCGAACCACGAATGGATGACGCAAATCCCTCCATCGTTGATTTGGTGCCTACAACCCGAGCATAGAAATCATCCTTGCTACCTTCAGATATACCTGCTTGCCAAAAGCGATCGGTCAGAATTCGATTTACAACGGAACGCATCTCCGCAGGAAGTCCTGACCAGTTGGCCGGGTTATGGAATGCATGGGCATGGCTATATTGTCAGCATCCTATCGTAGTCGCCTAATGATTTTTAACTTACCTTAAAAACTTCAAAAGATCCGGCAAGATGATTGGTACAGCATCGTGCCAGAGCGTACACGAAACTTCATAGGGTGCAGAATCCTTCTCAACCCTCTCAGTGGAGCACCCAAGAAATGATTTTGTAGGTCGAAGTGGTAAGGCCTGGAGAGTGCAATCAGTACTGCGGGTTCGCGTAAGTACCCGTAATGAATACATTACCTTCACTCGTTCGTTCAGTTCCGCTTGTATTACTTGACCTTCATTGTCTAGCTGCATAGTTGACCAGTCCGAAACCTCATGGACTCTATGCGACACCAAATAATTCCTTACTTTCCCAATTCCTAGAAGTTCGCAGAACCCATTGAATGATGAGAGAGCCTCATCCAGCTCAGGGTTTTGCCAAAGCTGTTTCACAGGGGCAATAAATGCTTCTAACCGCTGCATCCGGGCAGTTGGAGGTATACTTGTCGCACGATGACTAGATACTTTTAATACTCGATTCAATTTTAAGTAATAGTCTATAAAGTTTATTGAGGGACTCACATAATGGTGAACAAGAAAGTCTGATAGGCAATCTCCTGTTTAGAATCGATAGCTCCAGATGAAATTATCTCGTTGACTTTTGCTTCAAGTTGACTATAGACCTCCTATTCATATCAATTAGTCAAAGTTCCAGGAAGTTCAAAGTTGCCTTACGAAAACTTGATTTGGCATCTTGATGGCGATTCTTCGCAATTCGTGCATTGCGTCGGTCTGCAGTTCCTTTACCGCATCTGTGTATGCTTGATACTCAGGTTTCTCAGCTGGTTGACACATGAGAAGGTGTTCAAGCACTTTCAGCATGAAACCGGGTTTCTTATCGAGCGCCGAAGTCGAGAAAGCCACGGCAAGTTGGAGTACGCGCTTGCGGATTAGAGGATCCTGCGGATTAATTAGTAGAGTGCCTGAATTAGGACTGTTATCCCAACCTCAAAGCTCGTCTCTAGCAATCTATCACACCAAACCTCAAAATTTGTTTCCAGTGTTTTTAGTTCTTGATCCTGTGCTATGTTAGACTCTGAACAAGACAATACAGTCTGAAGAAAACATACTTCCTCAGGAGTCCATTGTCGAGGCGACAATCGCCACTTCATGTAGGCTTTTAGAGCGGCTTCAACCACAGTAAACTGAGCTTCAACTCTTAATATAGGCATTGACATCTTCGAATAAGCTTCAACTGGGAATCAACTTGTTAGGCGATCGCACAAGTTAGAGGCAGAGGGGAAATATACCAGCGAAGGAGCCACAATCATCATAAAGATGTTCCATTGTATGGGCCGCCTGAGATAATATATGGTATATCGCATCCGACTGTTTCCAGCGGACTATATATTCGATTACCATGACGCTGTAACGTCGATAATTTCCAAGAAAAGCATGTCTTTCCGGAATAGTATCGATGTCATCTAGGAGGAAAACTAGCGAAGGATCATCCGAATCCTCTGGGAAGTTTTCATAACGCACAAGTCTGGAGCTGCAAGTTTCTAGCAGTGGAGCAATCAAAGGGTTAACAGTGGGTGATCCACCAATATCTTCGGAACGCAATAAACGTGTCCAAGTTACTAGAACGGGTATCGATACAACAAGGCTTTGACTCTGAACGATGTTAAGAAAAAGTTTAAGGAGATTAGGAAGATCACAATCTTCCGGTATTACAGAGGTTTTCTGCTCTATAAAGTTTCCGAGATTGGACATCATCTGTTCACGTGAGCTAATGTTGTTTCAGGTAATGTTTGTGTAAAGCTAACCTCCGAAAACTTTTTTGCCAAAAGGTATTTCTCGTCGTCAATATCATGAGGGTCAACAACGCACCACTCGTATAACTTTCGGAGAAGATCCACGGTCTCTTGCGTGAACATAGGACAGACCAAAGCAAGAAAGTCATCATCTGAAAATTGAGACCGACCGTATAATGCATGAAGTGCTTCAATAGATGCCTTGGAATGTTAGCTGTGATGCTCGTTAAAAACGGGGGTTGCCTACCGTCTGCACCGGCACACTAGAAACAGCCAAGCTTCTGCACATATGTTTGACACATGATGCGGCTGCAATTGCTTGTGAGGCTACCCATGGCATTGCTGACTTGAGAACAGCAAGAGTTTTCACAGCGCATGTGCGGTATTTTTCATTACTGTGCACATCGTTATCCAAACATTGGTCGAGCAGTTGTCCTAGTCGAACGAGCCAACCCTCTTCTCCATACCGCACAGCATTAGAAGTCTGCCTGCTGGAAAATGATTCGGTCAGTACAGCAGCTGGTGTGAAAATCTCCACGCAAGATCTCTTCAAGGAACCTTCTCGCAGAGCAGCGGCAGGATCTTCACCGCTGAAAACTTCCTCGGAAAGAGTCTCTAGAACGAAAAGAACGAATTCTTTGTGTACGACAGATCCTGGAACATTCCACAGCTGACCAAGAAGCTCGTCCATGTTGGGCCATTCCAACCCCCAGCTCCTCTTTGCAACCTCTACCCATAGTTGTGCTGTCTTGTTACGCAGGTATAGTGGATCATCTTGAGATATATGCTCCGAAAGCTGCAGAATCCACCCTCGTAGTGTCTCAGCTTGGGTATCTGAGTAATCCTGCCACCTGTGCTTTATGGCATGCTCGAGGAGGGAGAGGGCGTAGTGGCGGACTACAGACTGTTGGCTTTGATTGTATGCTAAGGTAAAGCCGTGATACGGGGCCGCCTCGTCAGCCTTGATATCTTCTAGAAACAGAGAAGCCTCTTTGCGCGATTCGTTGGAGGAGTATGGACTGTGGACGATCTTTAGGGCTTCATGAATTCGAGCAAGAAGATTCGTATCTGAGCCATTCGCGTTTGCACTTAGTTCTGGCTTTCCTTGTAGTGGAGAGTGACCATTTGCAGAGCCGTTCATTTTGGACTTTGAGATGCTGAGATGCTAGCACAGTGTAGCAGTTCTGTTCGGTGTGGCATATATGTAGCTCTTAAACTTATGCAAAGAGTCATCGGCCATGTAGGCTGGGACTAGCATCATCTGCGTCCATTCACAAAGTAATCAGCTGAGTGGATCGCGGCAGAACCTTTAGTTATAAACACACGTGATGGAATACGACAGAACCTCTGCGGCAGCTGAATATGAGCTTGCTAGTCTATAAAGACATTCAACTGAAGCAAATATTTCAATTCGAAGGAATATATCACGAAGCTACTGAAACCCCGGATAAATCACGGGCCGATGTCATGCAGCATAGTCGGGTGCTATTTCACACAATGGACGTTTGCCTTTAGTTCAACCTTAGTGAGCGTTTAAATTCTATTATATATAAAATTATTTTGTATGTTTTTTCCCAGTAAATATTCCACATTTGAGAATGGGAACACCTCCCGAGAAACCGCGAACTTTTTCAGTAAAACCCGAGAACCAAATCCAAGTCCAACCCTTGGTATCACAACAAAATGCCTTCGGAAACACTTAGTCCACATTAATTGTTCCCAATACTCCAAATCTCGACTCCTAATATATCAAACTTCTCTCCCTCCTCACTTAGAGGCTCATTTCCAAAGGTTGGACATGAGCTACTTATGCCCCTCTCCATGGTATCATCCAACCAAAGCCCATAGTGACCATCTCCACCTCCTACGCTTAGGAAGTTAGAATCGCAAAGCATCATGTAGTCATTAACACCGCTGTATGGAAATGCTTTAAAGCGGATGCGTTCTGGTGTGCTAGCTCCGGAGAGATTTGAAGATGCTGGTGTTGGAGGTGCTAGATTATTTGCCTTGGTTGTACCAAGTGTTGTTGTTCGGTGGAGATTGGTTGTATCGGAAGATGGGGGCGGCGGAAGAGACAGGAGAGCCTGGTTAGAGGAGAGTATCGAAGCGCGCCACAGAAAACATTCGCCTGTGCCAAAATAATGAGGTGAGGGATGGGGTGCTTCTGTAAGGTATGCACCAAAAAGCTATGACCTAAGTTAGAAGCCTTCAGGATAGGTTAGGGAGACGATTTCGACGTACCCCTCCTTCACCGTCCCGTACTACAAGCACAAAACCATTTCTGAACCCTCGCAGGTCTTCGCATTTATTGTATAATGTTCCCAGACTAACGCCATCCTGCTCAAGACTATACACAAGGTTCCATTCTTCGCAAAGCTGCAAACGGGGCGGAATAAGCAATCGTATTTCCTCAGCTATCGTCCGGCTCAGAAGCTGCGCAGAAGGCGCTGTATTGGCAGAGTAACCCCGTAGAGTCAGTGGATATAGTGGGGGGGGTTGGAATGGCGACGCATTTCTGTATGGCGGTGTGTAGACACCGTCCATGCCGTTACTAGAACTGCTACCTGTCGCTGGAAACGTGGTGGGTTGCGTAGAGTTAGAGTCACCCTTTTCAAGATGTAGATCAGTCGAGAGACGTCGTAAGAAGCCGGTGACAGCGTCTGAGATTGTAGTAGGGAAATGGAATGACGAAGAGGGAGTGGGCGTCGTGGTGCCCGATAACGTCGGCGTGTGTTCCTGGAGTTGAGTTGCTGACATTTGAGAAGCATGTAAAGTCGCTCTCTTATAAGAGTTATATATATGGGAAAGGCAAACACGGTAAAGACAGGAAACCTCCTCTGCCTTTGGGGCGGATTGGGATCATGAGACTGAAGACGGATCCAACCAGATTACTACGTGTTTAGTCGGCAGGCTCTTGGAAACCCAACAAAACCCCTGCCTTCCCCAGAACGCCACTACGTAGCAAGGCATAAGTGGCGTGGTTGAACGCCGCAGCAGCATTCTTCTTGGAAAGCGGGAAGATCCTCAATTTCCCGTACCTGGAGTGTAATAGCCATTTACAACGACAGTAAGTTAAAAGGGCGACATGGTTTCACGTATTCTTCAAGGTGTCTGCCTGTATACTAATGAGCATAACACCCTATCACAGAAATCTAAGTACTCCCGTCCTAGGACACTGCCTTCCCGAGATGTTGACGCTTCATCATGTCGAGGACTGGAAGAAATATCGCTCAGTTGTTCAATCTTTATAATTCTTTTCTATAAAAGTATCAATCGCCTCACCAATTCCTTCTGGACTCGGCTTTCCGGCACAAACATCTGGCTCAAACCCGAACGTTTTCCTCAAATATTCTCTGGTTGTCGGCCCAATGGTAGCAATATAAGTTGTTCGCTGTCCCTCACCCTTCCAATTTCCACATCTTCCACCTCTCTCCCCAGTCTTTACTCTTCCTGTTTCAGTATCTAGCATATTCAATGTTTGCAGCATAGTTTGACAGCCTGTCGGGGAAAACACGACAACCCATCTGACCTCACAATCTCCTGTATTCCGCAACAGTTCGCCGAAATCCTGCTCAAACCCTTCCATGACACCTGTTTTATACACTACTAATTCGTCCACGGGAATTTGCTTGTCTTCTGGTAATTCTAGATCCATCAAAGTTTTGGGGATGATGTCCCTTCTTTGCTCACCCACAAGGAAAAGCAGAGGTGGCTTCGATGGGCGGTTTGCATACCAATTGCCATAATGGTCCAGCATAAATTGTGCCAGGGCTTCACCATTGCCTGTCTCAGAGCCGAATATGCTGAGAGGCGGGGTCTGCGGAATTGACTTCAAGGCGCGAGATGTAGCGGGGCCGACGGTGTAGATTGGAACGTCTTGAAGGTGAGGCCATCCGTCCGTAGCTGACTCTAGATCATTCCTTCCTAGGTAGTATAGTCAATGAAAGAGTTTCACAACAAAATGGCACTGTGACGAACATACCATCCTCTACGACCCTTGCGAAGGCTTCCACGGCTCGCTGAGAAGTAAATATCAACCCGCCATACCTCGCTCCTGCATTCTTCGAGATTTCTCTATTCTTCAGTAGCTCTGCAACAGTGCCCAGCGCCTCCTCCTGGAACCGGTGTTCCAAGACCGACACAAACATAGGCTCATAGGACCATTTCCCACCCTTTCCCTTCACCGAGAAATACTCCTCATACCCATCATGCGGCGTCGACTTGGTCTTCAGCAACAAAACCGGGACATTCCAAGTCCTTTCCCCATCAGAATTACTCTTGTTCATATTCAATGCATCGCGGAAAACTAAAAAGAGGACGCCCTATCGATAAGCTCTCGTCAAAGCGGCAAACGCCGGCGCATTTACAAAGCTCGAACTTTCCAACATTTCATGCTCGTCTTCCCAAGATATAGAGAACAAATGGCAAACGATACTCGAGACCTGCCCACAGCTTCAGCAAGCTCCGAAACCCCAACAGCCCCACCACCAAAGAAATTCCCCAAAGGCGTCGTCCTGGGCAAAGATGGCAAACCGTGAGCTCTGCTTCTCCACTACACTTTCTAAAGCTCCTCCTGTCTTCAGTCTATCAATAATATCCTGCAGAACCTAACGTAAATTACAGCTGCCGATCCTGCACCTCCTTCGCAGACTGGGCCTCTCAAGCCAAAAAATCAACCCGCTCCACTTCCACTCTCTCTCCCGCCGTCACCCTCTCCCAAACCCAAGCCCCCGCCGCTGAAGGCCTACCACCAGACTGCCCTCCCGACGTCGAGCAACTAGGCCGCTCAACCTGGACCCTCCTGCACACCCTCAGCGCCTCCTACCCCGAGTCCCCCTCCCCCACCGACAAGCAAAACATTACCTCTTTCCTCTCCCTCTTCGCAAAGCTCTACCCATGCTGGGTCTGCGCCGAAGACTTTCAACAATACATGGAAAGGGAGAAGGTGAGAGTGGAAAGCAGGGACGAGTTCGGGAAGTGGATGTGCGAGGCGCATAATGAGGTTAATAGGAAGCTGGGGAAGGGGGAGTTTGATTGCTCGCGGTGGGAGGAACGGTGGCGGACGGGGTGGCGGGATGGGAGATGTGACTGATTGATTACATTGATGTTAGGTTTAGAATTGGAATGGTCATGGGTAAGATGGGATATATACTACGGAATGTATGAATAGGCGTTAGGGTTTGATATTTGCGTAGTTGGCGTTTGATATGGGAACATGGAGAGGCGACACTGCTCAATCATACCCTGTACTACTACATATGAATAAAGAACGGCAAACCACGAAGTCGGAATATGAAGTCAAATGGCATGGGATGGCACAAAAAGGACAGGGAGCCAGTAAACAGGTTTTCATTACTGCTTCTCCGAATCCATTTTCCACTTTGCTTTCCACACATTTTCTGACCAGAGCAGAGCAAACTAGACAACATGTCTGACATCCTGGTCATATCCATCTATTATCATAATCCATTTTAGACTGGACCACCATGCGCAATTTGATCGATTTGTGTATACAACGTTGAAGACCCACGCAGACGCTTCTTCAGATCAAGTCGTATAAGCGCAGAAAAGAGCAAGCATACATATCATCATGAGATATCCAGTCCTTGACCCATGAATTGAGCTGAGCTTGGTCAACGCACAAAGAAATAGTCGATACAAACAAATTCTGTAACTGTCTTTTATCGCATAATCTCATTATAGATCAGCTGCTTCAGTTGCTCTTTTGTGAGATTATCCTTATTCTTATCGAAATCAAAGAATTCCTCTGGGATTGGTGCTGCTGTTGGCTCATCCTCCGGATCGTGGTACGGTTCCAGGTATGGATGCTTAAGAGCTTCTTCAACAGTGATCCGCTTAACGGGATTAAAAGCAAGAAGTTTTTCGAGAAGGTCAAGTGCTAAATCAGAAGTCTTTGGGAACATGGATTTGAAGGGAACCTTCTTCTTAAATGGAAGTGAACGGATGTATTCGCGGGCCCGCCGAGATTTGATGCCATAGTAATCCTCCATAGTGGGAGTGCCAAGAACGTCAAGGATAAGAGTGAGTTGGTGATGGTCTAAAAGGTCAGTCTGGTTTCACAAGTTGGGCTTTTGAAACTTACAGTCTTTACCGGGGAATAGGGGCTTGCCACTCAACATCTCTGCTAAAATGCAGCCCACACTCCAGACATCGATGGCTTTTGTGTACTCCTTGAATGTCAACATAATCTCTGGTGCACGATACCATCGTGTAGCAACGTATTCTGTCATGAATCCTGAGTTGTCTTCCTGAGAGGCAGCGGAACGTGCCAGACCAAAGTCGCAAACCTTCAGATCGCAATTGGCATTTAAGAGTAAGTTGGAGGGTTTGAGATCTCGATGCAGGACATTGGCAGAGTGCATAGCCTTGAGAGCACGTAGAGTTTGGTAGATGAAGTACTGGCAATGGTCATCTGAAAGATCTTGTGTCCGAATAACTCGATGCATATCAGTCTCCATGAGTTCCTTTTAGCATAAGTCAGCAACTGCGCAATTCAAAGTCTCAGCTGAATAAAGTTATACCTGGATTAGATAGACCTCGGTGAAAGTTTCGTAGCTTCTTGGCTTTTGGATATCTAATATAGAGATGATGTTTTCGTGATTGAAATATCGAAGGAGCTTCATTTCTCGCAAAGTTCTCAAGCAGAACATAGAGTGATCGAAAGGAGTAATTTTTTTGATAGCAACCTTTTGGCCAGATGGCTTGTGAAGCGCAGAGCTATATGGACACAATGGTCAGCTGACTTACAGCTCGAAATTATGCCATGAACGTACCAGACAACACCATAAGCGCCTTCACCAACGACATCTTGAATGTCATATTGTTCGCTCACATTGAAGGAGATCTTTCTCGAACCTGTTGGATTCGGTTGACGGTTGGCCATCGCGGCGGCTCTGTGATAAATCTGGAGAGGCTCGGAATCGCAGAGAGGCAGAAGTCGGTTTACAGAGGCGACCGCTTCAATTACCGTAGAATTGAATGGGGGATAAGGTGACCAAGATCTGAATGAACGATTGACGAGAAATAAAAAGATTGGCCAGAGGTGCGGGAACAGGGGACCTCAGTCGTGATGTTCTTTGTTCGTGCTTGGACAGGAATGGCTTTGCGCTTGAATCTAGGTAGGACAAACCCGGACTCTTGGACCTGCGGATTCCCGTGAATGCGAATTCCGATCCGGGCGAAGTCGCCGATTTCGAGGAGAGCAAAGATTATATGTGATTGCGCACAGGTAGTGTTCAATCAACGCGGTTCTCTCTCGCTCGGGCTTTGTGATTGTCGCAGCTTTACAGATGGCTCCGGCTTACGGAAGTGCGTCGCAATGATGTTTCTAGCTGGGGGTTTATTGTTTGAATTGGCGCTGCTAAATCCCGGTACTATGGTAAGCATTTGTACGTTGTGTGGTATCTGCCAAGGCTAATAGCTATGGACATGTTGGATCTCAGAACGGCGTTTGAAATGTCCCCCACATCATACACTGACATAGAACGGAAATGCATAGCCTCTTACGCAACAGATGTTGTGCTTACCTGTATGATCTTCAATGTAGGATATCAGACGAATGCCTTCCGATGCAGGGGTGTGCTTTGTTGTGTGGTCGTATCCGGTGCCAGCTGAAGCGGGTCGTTCTCGGCGAGACCTTAGTTTGTGTGTGGTAGTCTTACTGTTGTGTAAGGGACGAGGCTACTATTGAAGGCTCTCGACCAAAGCAATGATGGAGGAAGAAGGAAGGTTGCGAAAGAGGAAAAGCAGCTCTTGTGAAATGTTCAGGGTAAGGTCATGTAAGGTCCAGTATGGGTATGAGCGAGTTAGATGCTGCTGCTGCTCGGTCGGTTGCAGTTGTGCTCTATGGATACCACCGGGGCTTGTTCTATTCCTAGACGGTTAGAACTTAAATGCCCTCTATCCTATCCAAGGGTGTGGCTCGCTTCCCTCTTCGCCCCTCCTTGCCCGCCCTCGCCGCCATCAAACGAAGCCCAATATGCGTAGGTCATAGGTGGGGCAAGCGCCCAGTATCAAATCACATCACAAATATCGCAAGTTCCGTCTGGATGGCACAGATGTCCCATTGCCTACGCGGTGGGCTTGAGCCAACCACGAGGCTGTTTGTTTCAGACCTCTCTGGTGAGTGTCATCTACTGGCTGCGTACCCGGTGACCGAGAACTGTTGAGCAGCGGCCTCCCTGCAAATGGCCTGAAAGCGATCACTATCACAGCACAATCGGTGAGCAAGTCATACATAAGGTAATCCATCACAGCATCAAATAGAGTACGTTTCTTCATGCCTAATGATGGGCCCGGTGTTAATTGATGCAAGACCAGACGACGGGCCAGAGATAAGACACGGAAGTGCATTTAAGCGGCCCGAGCCAATGCATCACAGTAGCCTCCAATTCCTTTCCGAACCGCTGGAATTGGAGAGCTTTTGTTTGTTCCCCGTTTGCAGTATAGCTGGCTCTTTCTGGTCGCGGCCGTTGGATCAAGTTACCCAAAGAAGAACTGGCCGCACAAATGGCCGCCTTGACGGGCTGCCGTGTCACCAAATTATGATTCCGCTTCCGAGGCGATCAGATGATACTGTACAGTACATATTTTATCGTTGTACTATCGCAGGCTCCCAGCTGCGGCCACTGTTTAGCCTACCCCCTGTGTCACTATCTTCACCCCTGCTAATATAACGACGCCTCACCTATATTAACAGAGCAAATCAGAAGTGGGGTCCAATTCTGGCTGCGAGTTCCTACGGTTTTCAACTTCCTAAAAGCTGGCGCATTGTCAATCGTTCAGAACACTGTTTCACACACTGAAGATTGGATTATTTCGACACCGTACGGGTTTTGTTTTCCGTCAATCAGCATTCGAAGTAAGGCAAAGCCACAGGAAAATAGGCTAAGGAGAAGAAGTCGCAATATTGAACCGGTTGATGCTATCATTCACTCCCTGGGCGGCTACCTTGGGACTTCTGTCTTTCAACATGATATTGTTTAGAATATCTTGACACAGAGATTTATATCTTTAGTCGCGCTCAGGCTGGTGGAGGAGTTTCAGCCACTTCTCCCACTTCCTGCTTTCCACCCAACAGAGACTCTCTTTCCGTTTCCCTATTTCCCTCTTCATCCCTAACTCCATCCTCTAGTGACGATCTCCCTAAGCCTGACTTCAACAACAGAACTAGCCTGTACGCAGTATTCCCATTCAAGTAGTATCGGTGTAGCTTCTTACTCCTGAGGAAGCCTAACCGCTCATACAACTTCATCGCTGCCGTATTCGAGACTTCCGTCTCCAGGACAACTTCATCTGCATCGCGAGCAATCATGGCGTCAATGGCACGCCGCACAAGAGTTGTCGCAATGCCTTGGTTGCGATAGACAGAGGAGACTGCCAACATAGCAATATAGCCACGCATGGTGGAAGGCGAGCGGGGTGATTGGTGAGGCTCTAGTTTGTTGATGACGACACCTATTAGGGCGGAAGTCTTGGGATGGACCGCCTGGAAACGGTTAGTATTGAATTCGAGGAGCAGAAGAGAAATAGATGTCACCATGAAGCAAAGATCTCCCCATTGGTACAGAAAATATCTGTAGACATAGATACTATAGGGCTCACTGAGGTCTTTCCCGATAAGTGCGCGGATTGAAGGTAGGTATTGGCTCTCCAAACTGGAGTCATATTGTATGTACCGAAGCTCTGATGGCAGCTCAGCTATTCTGGTTTCCGTCGCCATTGCTGACATTGAGAAACTTGAAAAGCGAAATGTTTTTGCTTTCCCATTTTATTGAGTATCACATGCTTAGCAGCCTTGCCAGATCTCCGAGCGCAAGGCAGAAAAAGTGGCAGAAAGAGACTGACCGCCCTTGGGCAACATGTCGACACCCAAAGCCTGATGTCACAGGCCTTTTTCAATTCATGGTTTTCTGATACTCCTTCTGGTGCCCATTTCCGCCCGTCATGGCCTCTTCCCTTCGACGGCGCTTACTTGCGGAAGAAACGCCGTCTGATTCAAGAGAAGGAGCCACCGACAAAGCCGAAGAGGTTCGCCTTGTGCCCATTTCCAACATTAAGAGCAGTAAACATAAAGCGAAGGGCGGTAAGAGGCGCAATGGGCTTATATTTTTTTTGGGAGGCTTAGTTGGGATTATTGCTGCTGGATTATTTGCGAGAAGTAATGATCTGATTGAGTTTCCGGAGTTGGGGTCTATGGACAGCCTGCTGGAAGTGTTACCAGCGAACTTCGTCCAGGATGCTAGAGATCTAATAGTAGGTCCTAATTAATTTTCATGAATCCTGCATGGATAGCCTGCTATTGACATGAATGCAGAGCGGAGAGCGCGAAACGTTTACTTCCGATTCTTTCTTAGTCGGGCTGAACCTAGTAGCACAAGGTGTAAGAGCCAAGCATCCCGTGATAATGGTCCCAGGAGTCATCTCAACTGGCTTGGAATCCTGGAGCACGGCCAATAAGTCTCGTCCTTATTTTCGAAAGCGGTTATGGGGGAGTTGGAGTATGATGAGAGCACTGATGCTTGACAAGGAGGAGTGGAAGAGACACATCATGTTGGACAAGAAAACCGGTCTTGATCCGCCTGGTATAAAATTGAGGGCAGCGCAAGGCTTCGATGCTACCGACTTCTTCATTACAGGTTATTGGATATGGAATAAAATTCTAGAAAATTTGGTGAGTCAGTCTTCATATCTAGAGCGTATCAAGATCTAACAATGTTCGCTCATCTAGGCGACAATTGGATATGATCCTACCAACAGCTTCACAGCAGCCTATGATTGGAGACTCTCATATGCGAATCTCGAGGTCCGCGATCAATATTTTACAAGACTCAAGACGAGCATTGAGATGGGATACAAAATATCAAATAGAAAAGTCGTCCTCGTATCGCACAGCATGGGATCCCAGGTTATGTTCTATTTCTTTCATTGGGTTGCATCTCCCAATGGCGGAGGTGGCGGTGATCACTGGGTGGACGAGTATATTGACTCTTGGATCAACATCAGTGGTTGCATGCTTGGGGCGCTCAAGGATATACCTGCAATTCTGTCCGGAGAGATGAAGGACACCGTGCAGCTGAACGCTTTCGCCGTCTACGGATTAGAGAGGTTCTTAGGCCGGGAGGAGCGCGCCCAGTTATTCAGAGCTATGCCAGGCATGTCATCTATGTTACCGATGGGTGGAAATGCAGTCTGGGGTAACGACACATGGGCTCCTGACGATCAACCTGAGCAGAAGGTCAGCTTCGGAACATTCTTAAATTTTAAAGACAGCAACAGGACGCATCCTGCCAAAAACTTGACCATTGATGAAAGTCTGGAATTTCTTTACAACAGCACTGAGCAATGGTACGTGGATTCGGTTAAGGGTAGCTTCTCTCAAGGGGTGGCACATAGTCAATACGAGGTTGAGGCGAATGAGAAAGATCCAAGCAAGTGGGTCAACCCTCTTGAGACTCGCCTTCCGCTTGCGCCAAATCTGAAGATTTATTGTTTTTATGGTGAGTCGTTGTCCTTTTTGTTAGCGTCTGAGCTGGATAGGTGTTTCGAAGTCATACTATCACTTTGGAATTTTCTTTTCTCAACATTATCCTTGATTTCTTACAACCGTATCAGTAATTTCATTCCCATCCTTCCAGAAAATAATTTCAATTAGACACTGACATTTTGCAGGCGTTGGCAAACCAACGGAACGCACCTATTTCTATAGCGAACCCACTTCACCACTAACCAGACTCAACGTCACAATCGACAACACTATCAACGAAGGAAACATCGATCATGGCATCGTCATGGGCGAAGGTGACGGCACGGTGAATCTTCTCT
>Ga0335075_10002147_pt1 | contig 31923 bp, 26 predicted proteins | sample Lox_Sample_24_FD_206723 | JGI IMG/M metagenome (GOLD analysis project Ga0335075, IMG submission 206723) | Soil microbial communities from Loxahatchee National Wildlife Refuge, Florida, United States - Lox_Sample_2.4 | ecosystem: Environmental > Terrestrial > Soil > Wetlands | place: USA...
CAGCGCCGGGATCGCGTTCTACGTGCAGTCCGCTCTGGAATCGGCGCAACTGCTGCTGCTCGCCTTCCTCGGCGCCCAACGGGGCGAGTTCCGCATGTTCGCGATCAGGGATCTCGGCTGGCCGGTCGGCCTGCTCGACGTCGCGCTCGGCGTGCTGGCGCACAAGGGCTCGCGAACGCCGGTCTATATCAGCGGATACGATCCCGGCTACGAGGAAGTCCCGTTCCCCGGGCTATACGACCCCGCGACCGCGGGTGACGTGAGCCCGCTGATGAACGCGTTCGAGGCCATCACCACGGTCGCGTCCCCCTGCTCCCGGATCGACGGGTTCCGGCTGGAGATGGCACCCGATCCGGCGGCCCCGAAGCTGCTGACCGCGCTCGAGGGAGTGTGTGAGCGCACCCAGCATCCGGACTCCGTACGGCATGCACTTGACGAACTCAGCTGGTCACTGCTTGACGCCACGCTGGCCGCCGCGGACATCAGAGCGCTGGCCCGCACGGCGTCCCTGATCAGGCAACATCAGCGCGCGCTTTCCGCGGTCCACCGCCGGGTGATGCAGGCGATCGTGGACCACGCGCAGTCCGCGGGCGCACGTGGTTTCACGTGAACCCAAGTCACATCAGGCACACAAGTCTCATGAACTGACGCACGCGCAGTCCGCAGGCGCTGGCTGACGCTCCCGGCCGACGCTAGCCGCGCCCGGCCGGGAGCCGGGCCGCGATCCCGTCAAGAACGCAGTCGAGCCCGAACTCGAAGCGCTCGTCCCTGGTCTCCGGCGCGTCGGGATCGATGCCCTCGTCCATCAGCCGCACGATGTGCGGGTAGTGCCCAGACTGGCGGATCCGCTTGTAGAACTCGGCACGCAGCCCGTCGGCCTCCTCGCCCGTCATGGCCGCTCTTGCCTCGTCGGCGGCGTGCCGCCAGCGGATCTCCTGTACTTCCCGGAGTACCGCGCCGAGCACGTAGGTCGCTACGGTCGTCACAATCTGCATCCGGGTGGACAGGGGGATGCCGAGCCCGTCCAGCGAGGCGAGCAGTCGTTCGCCGTTGCGCGCGTTGTTCGGGCCTGACGGCGGACCGCTGCCGACGACGTCAATGGCCCACGGGTGACAAAGGAGCGCCGTCCGGACGTTGCGCGCGTACCTTCCCAGGTCGGCCCGCCAGTCTCCGGTCGGCTCCGGCACTTCGGTCTCGCTGTTCAGCCGCTCGAGCATCAGGTGAAGCAGTTCTTCCTTGGACGCGACGTGCCAGTACAGCGACATCGCGCCGACCCCGAGTTCACGAGCGATCCGCCGCATGCTGACCGCGTCAGCGCCCTCGGCGTCCGCGACGGCGATCGCCGCCGCGACGATATCGGAGCGACTGAGCCCGCGGGCGCGCCTAGGCGGCCGGTGCCCCATCTCACGGTGGCGGTCGATGTGCTCGGCGATCTCGCGTTCCCGGCCGCGCAACCGCTGATCGCTGGCCAAGGGCAGCAGCGAGCGCAGCGGAACGAACGGGTCGTCCTGGTCCTCGCCGACGCCCGGCGAGGTCTCCGGCACGTCACCCATGACCGTCTCCGTAGAATCAAGTAATATCTTATTGCGCTCTCGTACGGCGTACTGTTATCGTACGACGTACGACTCCTAGTACAGCGTACGAGAGCGCAACGATCGGGGATTTACCACCATGAGCGAGGAACCCGCCATTGTGGCGGAGGGCCTGGTCAAGTGCTTCGGCAAGACCAGGGCCCTCGACGGGCTAGACCTTACCGTGCCACGGGGAACCGTCTACGGCCTCCTCGGGCCGAACGGCGCGGGCAAGACCACCTGCGTCCGCGTCCTGTCCACCCTCATCAAGCCCGACAGCGGCACCGCGCGGATTTTCGGCAGCGACGTGGCCGCCAGCGCCCAGGCCGTCCGCAAGACGATTGGCCTGACCGGCCAGTACGCGGCCCTGGACGAGTACCTCACCGGCCGCGCCAACCTGATCATGATCGGCCAGCTCAGCCGGCTGACCGCGAAGGCGGCGAAACGCCGCGCTGACGAACTGCTTGAGCGCTTCGGTCTGACCGACGCGGCCGGCCGTGCGGTCAAGACCTACTCAGGCGGCATGCGCCGCCGCCTCGACCTGGCCGCGAGCCTGATCAGCCACCCGCAGGTGCTGTTCCTCGACGAGCCGACCACCGGCCTGGACCCCAGCGCCCGCGCGCTGATGTGGGACATAGTCCGCCAGCTCGTCGCGGACGGCACCACACTGCTGCTAACAACTCAGTACCTGGACGAAGCGGACCAGCTGGCCAGCCGGATCGCCGTCATCGACACCGGCAAGGTCATCGCCGAGGGCGCCCCGGCCGATCTCAAGGCATCTGTCGGCGGCCAGCGCCTGCTCCTCACCCTCGCCGAGGAGTCCGACGCCGCGGTCGCCGCCCAGGTACTCGCCCCGTTCGCTACCGGTCTCATTACGCCGGACGAGCATTCGCGCATCCTCGAAGTCTCCGTAATCGCCTCCGATGGCCTGGCGACCGAGGTAGTGCGTGCCCTCGATACCGCGGGCGTGAAAGTCAGCGACATCGCGGTGCGCACCGCATCGCTTGACGACGTGTTCCTGACCCTGACCGGCCACGTGGCGGAGGAGAACAAAACATCATGACCGCCCTCACCCTGCCCCAGTCGGACCTGACCACCGGCCGCAACGCCGCCGCCCAGTTCGTCGGCGACGTCTGGGTACTGACCAAGCGCAGCATCGCACGGATCAGGAACGAGCCGGAGACGCTGTCCAACGTGACGATCCAGCCGGTCATGTTCGTGCTGATGTTCGCGTACGTGTTCGGCGGCGCGATCGGAATCGGCGGAGGAGCCTACCACTCCTACCTCATCGGCGGGATGCTCGGCATGAGCCTCGCGCAGACCGCGCCGGGGACCGCGGTGGCAGTCGTCTCGGATATGTCGACCGGACTGATTGACCGGTTCCGCTCGCTGCCGATGTCCCGCGCGGCTGTGCTGACGGCCCGGACGATCGCCGATCTGCTCACCCAGGTGATCGGGGCCGTGGTAGTAGCCGCGGTCGGGCTCGCGATCGGCTGGCGCATCGACAACGGGATCGGTAACGCGATCGAGGCGTTCGCGCTCGCCCTGTTGTTCGGCTACGCGTTCACCTGGGCTGGCGTCTGCCTTGGCATGGTGCTGCGGAGCCCGGAGGCCGCGCAGCAGACCGGCTTCATCATCTTCCTGCCGTTGACGTTCGTCTCGAGCGCCTTCGTGCCCACGCAGAGCATGCCCGGATGGCTGCAGCCGGTCGCGGAATGGAACCCGATGACCTCGCTGGCCGCCGCCACCCGCCAGCTTTTCGGCAACCCCAACCCGGCGGCGGCAGTGCACGCCTGGCCCGAACAGCATGCCGCGCTCGCCGTGGTCTGCTGGTCGGCAGCGATGCTCGCGGTGTTCGCCCCGCTCGCGGTGCGGCTGTACCGCAACAAGGGCCGCTAGGGGTCTCCCACCTGACACGTGTGTCGGCGATTGAAAGCCGTTTGGCGAGCATCAGGGAGACAATTGTCAGAGGAACCATGCAGAGATCGCTCACCTAACTGACAACCCAATCCGACGCGACCGAGGGAGGCGCAACGAATGCGATTCCACCGTTTGGCTCGCCGGATCTTCCTGGCCCCGGCGATCGCCCTAGTGCTCGCCGCTGCGATAACCGCCTGCTCAAGCAGCAATTCCAGTTCTAGTTCCACTCCCGCCGCCACCGGTACGCCGACGTCGGCACCAGCTACGAGCTCGTCATCCGGCGGCTCGTCCGCCACGATCGCGACGATCAAGTCCAACTGGGAGAAGTTCTTCAACGGCTCGACGCCGACGTCCGAGCGCGTCAGCCTGCTCCAGAACGGGCAGACCTTCGAGGCCGAGATCACCGCTCTGTCAGCCCTCGGGGCGACCGCGTCGGCGACGGTTTCCGCCGTGACGCTGGCGTCGTCCACCCTGGCGACGGTCCACTACACCGTCAACATCTCCGGCAAGCCCGTGCTCCCCAACGCGACGGGAAGCGCGGTGTATGAGAACGGTACCTGGAAGGTCGGAGACGCGAGTTTCTGCAGCCTTCTCACCATGGAGAACAACGGGAAGGCGCCATCGGTGTGCAGTTCATCAAGCTGACCAAGCAGCGTGCGGGCGGCCAGCGGTTCACCAGCCGCCCGCACGCGAGCGCGCTCGCTCTCGGCGCGCTATGCACAATCCTTTTCCTGACGTTCCTCGACAACACGATCGTGAGCGTCGGGCTCGGCCCCCTGCAGACCAGCCTGAAGGCGGGGGTCACCGCGCTGCAGTGGGTGGTCGGCGCGTATGCCCTGACGTTCGCCAGCATCATGCTGGCCTGCGGCATGATCGGCGACGAACTCGGCCGTAAGAAGGTCATGCTCTCCGGCGTAGGCGTGTTCTGCGCCGGCTCGGTGCTGTGCGCCCTCGCGCCCAACACGGACACGCTGATCGCCGGCCGGGCGATCATGGGTCTGGGCGCGGCGGCGAGCGAGCCCGGCACGCTGTCCGTGCTGCGCCACATCTATACCGGTGAGCGGGAACGCACCCGCGCGATCGGCGTGTGGGCGGCGGTCTCCGGGCTGGCGCTGGCGCTCGGCCCGGTGATCGGCGGCGCGATCATCGGCGTGTGGAGCTGGCGCGGGATCTTCTGGTTCAACCTGGCGTTCGGCCTCGCCGCGCTGATCGTCGCAGCGATCGTCGTACCGGAGAGCGCCGATCCCACAGCGGCGCGCGTGGACACAGCGGGCACCCTGCTTGGCGCCGGCGCGCTGGCGGCATTGGTGTTCGGAATCATCAAGGCGGAGACGTCGAGCTTCGGCGCCGCCGTGCCCGTGGCATTGTTCTGCGTCGCGGCGGTGCTCGCGGTGGGCTTCGTCTGGCAGGAACGGCGGGCGGCCCATCCGCTGCTCGACCTGCGGTTCTTCAGGATGCTGAACTTCGCGGTGCCGAACGTGGTGGCCCTCTGCGCCTACTTCTCGACCTTCGCGATCTTCTTCTTCACCGCCTTGTACCTTTCCTCGGTCCTCAACGACTCCGGCTACCGCATCGCGCTGACCTTCCTGCCGATGACCGTGCTGATGATCCTGGCCTCGGTCCTCACCGGATACTGGACTGGCGCGGCCGGCCCCCGCTGGCCGATCACGATCGGCTGCGTCCTGTTCGGGGCCGGCCTGCTGATCGCGAACCCGCTGCTCACCCTGACGCCGAACTACCTCGCGCTGTCGCTCGCGCTCACGGTCGCCGGGATAGGCATCGGGATCACCGTCGTGCCGATCACGTCGACCGTGCTGAGCGCCGTGCCGCCGGACCGCTCCGGCATGGCAGCGTCGGCCTCCAACACCAGCAGGGAGATCGGCGCGGTCACCGGCGTGGCAGTCCTCGGCGCGCTTGTCTTCGCGCGGCTCAGCTCCTCGCTCACCACCAACCTGCTGCAGTCGAACCTCCCGGCCGCGGACAAGACAATCATCATCTCCCTGAAACCGACGATCATCCAGACCATCGAGACCGGGCAAGGGCAGATAGCCTCCGGCGGTTACGGAGGCTACGCCTCGATAATCAAGATCGTGCTGAACGCCGCGTACAAGTCGTTCGGCGACGGCCTGCATCTGGCGCTCGACGTGGCGGCCGTACTCGTGCTGCTCGCCGCCGTGCTGGCCGTTTTCACGCTCGGCCGTGCCAAGTCAGAGCCCGTTGCCGCGGCGGAGCCGGAAATCGACGTCCCGTCCAGCCGCTGAGCACCGGCCGGATGGGAGGCACCCCGGTCCGTTCGGAATAAGGACCGGGGCGAGCGGAGTACGGTCAGCGAGCGGGGGGGTACTTCCACGAGATCCCCGGCGCGGCGCGCGGAGGCGGCCGGCGCGGCCAGGTCGTAGCTGTCGATCTCGGCCAGCCATTGCTGGCCCGGCCGCTGCGGCGGGACCGTGAACTCGACGGGCTCCCACCATGCGTTGACCAGGACGAGGAAGTCATCGTCGAGCAGCGGCGTCCCATCGGCCGCCTCGTCGGGATCGTCCGAGCCGTCCAGGTAGACGGCGAGGGCGTGCGTCGCCGCGTCGGCCCAGTTCGTCTCCGCCATGGGCGTACCGGCCGGGGTGTACCAGGCGAGCTCGCCGGCCTCGGCGCCGGTGAGGTACCGCTGGCGGCGGAACACCGGGTGCGCCTTGCGGAACGTGATCAGCTTTCTCGTGTACTCGCGAAGATCTGTGTCGGCGTCCGCCCAGTCAAACCACGAGATCTCATTGTCCTGGCAGTAGGCGTTGTTGTTGCCGCCCTGGGTGCGGCCCATCTCGTCGCCGCCGAGCAGCAGCGGCAGGCCGAACGACAGCAGCAGCGCGGCGAGCATCGCCCGCGACTGCCTGGCCCGGAGGGCCTTGACATCCGGGTCGCCGGAGGGACCTTCGGCGCCGCAGTTCCAGGAACGGTTGTCATCCGTGCCGTCGCGGTTATCCTCGCCGTTCGCCTCGTTGTGCTTGCCGTTGTACGAGACGAGGTCGCGCAGGGTGAAGCCGTCGTGCACGGTGATTAGGTTGACCGAGGCAGTCGGGCGACGGCGGGCAGCACCGTACAGGTCCGACGAGCCACTGAACCTGGTGGCGAACTCGGCGACGCCGATGTCCTTGCTGCGCCAGAAATCGCGCATGTAGTCGCGGTACCTACCATTCCACTCCCGCCACTGCGCCGGGAACCTGCCAAGGTCGTAGCTGTCGGCCTGCCCGACGTCCCATGGCTCGGCGATCAGCTTGGCCTGCGCGACCACCGGGTCCTGCGCGACTAGGTCGAAGAACGCGGCGACCTGGTCGAAACTGCCGTCCTGCCGGGCCAGCGTCGCCGCGAGGTCAAACCGGAACCCGTCCACGTGCATCTCGGTCAGCCAGTACCGCAGGCTGTCCATGATCAGCCGAAGCGTGACCGGGTTACCCGCGTTCAGCGAGTTGCCGGTGCCTGTCGTGTCGTAGTAGTCGCGCGGACTGCCCCCGACCAGCCGGTAGTACGCCGGGTTGTCCAGCCCGCGGAAGCTCAGCGTGGGGCCGCCCGCGCCGCCTTCCGCAGTGTGGTTGAAGACGACGTCGAGGATTACCTCAATGCCGTTACGGTGCAGGGCTTTGACCATGTCCTTGAACTCGGCGACCACGCCGGCACGGTCGCCGCGCGCCGCGGCCGCGGAGTATCCCTGGTGCGGGGCGAAGTAGCCGATCGTGTTGTAGCCCCAGTAGTTGACCAAGCCACGCTGGAGCAGGAACTCCTCGGACACGCAGGAGTGCACGGGCAGCAGTTCCACCGCGGTCACGCCCAGGTCCCGCAGGTACCCGGTCGCGGCGTCGTGCGCCATGCCCGCGTAGGTGCCGCGGATGTTCGGCGGGATATCCGGGTGCCGCATCGTGAAGCCCTTTACGTGCGCCTCGTACATCACGGTGTCCGCGTACGGCGTGTCCGGCCTGGTGTCGTCCTCCCAGTCGTAGGAGGTGTCGGTGACCAGGCTTTTCGGCACGTGATCTTTCGAGTCGAGTTGGCTCGGGGCATCCGGGTTATCCAGGTCCTGGCTGAGCAGCTCCGGGCCGTAACTAACCTCGCCAGCCAGCGCGCGGGCGTACGGGTCGATCAGCAGCTTCTCCGGGTTGCACCACAAGCCGTTGCCAGGCTGATAGGGACCGGCGACCCGGTAGCCGTAAGCCTGCCCTGGGCCCACCCCGGGAACGAAGCCGTGCCAGATCCCGGCGTCGTAGTCCCTGAGCGGCAACCGAGTCTCATTTCCCTCGTCACCGAACAGGCAAAGAGTCACTTCCTCGGCGACGCCGGAGGCGATCGCGAAGTTAGTGCCGTCCTCTCGCGGTGTCGCGCCGAGCCGACTGGCGTCGCCCGGAGTTATCTTCATCTATAGGTTCCTCTGCGGTTCCCTACGGTCCACGCTCCTCCGCTCCTCCGCTCCTCCGCTCCTCCGCTCCTCCGCGGCGAACATTTCCAGAATGCCCGCCATATACCACCAGGCGACGGCAGTTTTCACGAATACTTTTTTCCTGGCGAAGGATTTTCATCGTATAGGTGCATCAAATCTTCGCGCAAAAATAAGTCTTCGCGATCATGCAGCCCGAATGCCCGGCTTGCCCCCATGTACGGTTCCGGTGGCGGCAGCGGGCACCACGGCGGCGGTATCGGGCTGGGCTGCCCGCTCTTGACATTGTCTCGCTGATGCGCGATGCAAGAGACAAGAGAGTGGACCGCAACGACGCAGCCCTCCTCGAACCAGCCACAGTAAGAGAAGAGGCTGCCTTGCGTTGCTATGCCCCGAGCACGTCGACCATCGTGGCGGTGCTTTTCATCGGTCTGATAGGACTGCGCCACGTTGCCGGACACGCGTTAGGTTCCGGCCTGCTCATCGCGATTATTATCGTACTTGGAGTGTCCGGCCTGGCAGCGGGCATAATCGCGGTCAGCGCGGCAAGCGTCCGGCGGCGCCGGGCCGCGGCCGGGGCGTGCCACACGTGCCGTCATCCGTGTCGGGACATGGTTCCCGAGTCTTCGGCACCTGAGTGGCCGCACCGGCCGCTTACCCGCACGACGCTGCCGGTGGTAGCCGTCCCGCGGCAGCGCGCCGACCCGGACAGGAAACAGGTATCTGGATGATAGTCGCCGGATCCGAATCGTCTAGCCGGATCCCCGCCGGATATTCCGGAAATATCCGGCGGGGAAGCCGCTCGGCGGCCTTCTTTCCGTGAAGACTTTATTTCTGGCGAAGGATTTTCATCGTATAGGTGCATCAAATCTTCGCGCAAAAATAAGTCTTCGCGATCATGCAGCCCGAATGCCCGGCTTGCCCCCTATGTGCGGTTTCAGCGGCGGTAGCGGGGCTCGGACGGCGGCAGCGGGTGTCCCTTCCGCCCGAAACGCCGCCTCAGGTGGCGATGTCCGGGTATGGCAGGGAGAAGCCGGATAGCCGTGCCGCGTATTCGCGCTGGAAGGCGAGCGGCTCGTCGTAGTCGCGCTCGAACAGCGCGATGCACAGGGTGAGCGTAAGGAACGGGTGGGCACCCAGCTCGAACAGCTTCACGTAGTCGTGAGTGGCCAGCGCCTCGCGTTCGGTGTCATCGAACTTGAGCCAGGTGCTGCGCTCGCCGGAGTAGCAGTTCAGCAGGCTGTTCGCCCGCTCGACCTCCCACCATTCCACGGTTCCACGGGGATCGGACCGGTACCGCTCGACCAGCTCGGGGTCACGGTCGACCGTGTAAAGGAATTTGTCCAGCAGGTATTTGCTCACTGTGCCTCCCGCTCGCTTGCACACCAAAGCTCGCTCACCGCGCGTCCATCCCATTCGGGTACCAGGTGAAGTAGGCCTCCATCGTGTGGAACAGGTCGAGCGAGTCCACGTAGTCGGCCGGAACGCCATCGCCCGCGACGCCCATCATCAGCATGAAGTCCATGAAGCCGTGCGTCGCGTTGCCCGGCTCCCAGAGGCTGTCCAGGGTCACCTCGTCCAGCGTCGACTTGATGTCGCCGGAGGCGATCCACTCGACCGCCTTCCGGTCGAATTCGGGGTCCGGGCCGTGCGGCCCGAACTGCCTGGGGCCGCCGAGTTCGAGGGACAGGTGCCCGGTGCCGATGATGGCCACCCGCTCGTTGCCCGGCCACGACTCGACCAGTTCACGGATGGTGCGCCCGAGCTCGACGAAGCGGCGAGGCTGCGGGAGCGGCGGCGCGAAGATGTTCGTGTAGATGGGCACGATCGGCAGGTCGGCCTGCGGCCGCAGCGTGATGATCGGGCAGGTGACGCTGTGGTCGATCCGCAGCTCGTTGCTGAACGCCAGGTCGAAGCCGGCGTCGATGCCCTTGCGCAGCAGGTGCGCGGAAAGATCCTCGTGGCCGGGCAGGAACATCCGGGGCAGCCCGAACTCGCGTTCCTCGTTGTACCAGTTCGCGTCGTAGAACGGCGCCTTGCCGACGAGGAACTGCGGCATGTTGTCCAGCCAGAGCTGGTGGAAGTGGTCGCTGCCCACCATGACGAGCACGTCGGGACGGGCGCGGGTGAGGGTCTCGCGGAACGCCTCGATCTTGGCCACCCACTCGTCCGCGAACGGAGGCCGGGCGTCGCCGGTCGAGGTGCTGGCACGGTAGTAGAAGGGATGGTGGGTCGAGGCGATGACCGCTGCGACGGTTGCCATGGCGGCTCCCAGCTCAGGAGGGGATTACTTGGGCTGAACGTAGGTGGCGTTGCGGTCCACCGACAGGTAGATGTCGTTCGCGATCGGGTTCCGCTGCTCTTCGGCAAGCTGCCCGAGCAGGCCCGCAGCGCGGGCCAGCAAGGCGAAGCCGCGCAGCAGCGCCAGTGGCAGGCCGAGGTCGGCGAGCACCGCGCCGCAGGTTCCCGCGCCGTTCAGCGGCAGCGTCCGGCCGAGAACCTGCGGGTGAACACGGCCGATCGCCTCGAATAGCCGCAGGTGCGGGCCGCGCAGGCCCTCTTCCTCGGCGATCTTGATGAGGACCGGCGTGCGCGGGTCGGTGACCTTGTGCACCGGATGGCCAAGGCCGGGGATGAACTTCTTCTCGGCCCGGGCCCTGCGCACGGCCTCAAGCGCCAGCTCGTCGTAGCCGGCGTCGTCGGCCGGCAGCGGCTTGCTCGCCGCCTCGGCCTCGGCCAGCACCCCAGCGAGGAACTGGCCGCAGTCCTCCGTCACGCCGAGGAACCGGGAGCCGCCACCGAGCAGGCCGGCCGCGAGCGCGCCCTGCACCGAGTCGGGTGCGCTCAGGTAGGTGAGCCGGGCCGCGATCGCGGTCGGGGTGAACCCGTGATCGGCCAGCGCGACGAGCACCGACTCGAACACCCGCACTTGCGAGGGGGACGGGCGACGCTGGGTCACCATCCACAGCGCGAGCTCACCGAACCCCACCTTGCCCATGAGATCTTCCGCCAGGTTCTGGCCGAGCAGGGTGATCGTGTCGGCATCCGAGGTGCCGAGCGAGGTCGGGTACTGCTGCGTCATGCGGGCTCCTCGCCGGTATCGGAGATGTCAGATATGTCCGGCGTGAAATCGGGGCCGGGATCGGGCGTGAGATCGGGGCCGGCCAGCCAGGCGCGGATCTCGTCACCGTGCTCGTCCAGTTCTGGGGGCGCCAGCGGATAGCTGGCCGGCGTCGCCGAGAACGTCACCGGATGGCGGATCCCCGGCCTGGTCCGGTCTCCCGACCCCGCCGTGATGATCGGCTCGAGCCCGATCTTGTCCGCGAACGCGATCCCGGCGTCGACGGTGTTGATCGGCCCGCACGGCACCCCGGCGGCGATCATCAGGTCGAACCATTCGGCGGCCGAGCGTGTCGCCAGCTTCTCGCCGAGCAGCGGGCGCAGCTCTTCCCGGTTCGCGGTACGGCCTGGATTGGTGGAGAACCTCGGATCTTCCGGCAACTCGGGCGCGCCGATCACATCGCATAGCTTACGGAACTGCGCGTCGTTACCCGCCGTCACGATAAGCTCACCGTCTCCGGTAGGCAGCGGCTCGTAGGGAAACAAGCTCGGGTGAGAGTTGCCCATCCGGAACGGAACCACGCCGCCGGCCGCGTACGCACTGGCCTGGTTCACCATCCCGGACATGGCCGAAGCCATCAGGCTCGCCTCGAGGTGCTGCCCTTCCCCGGTCGCGTTCCGGTGGTTCAGCGCGGCCAGGATCGCCATCGTGGTGTGCAGCCCGGCGATCACGTCGAAGACCGAGATTCCGGCCCGGAACGGCGGCCCGTCCGGCGATCCGGTCAGGCTCATCAGCCCCGACATCGCCTGCACCATCAGGTCGTAACCCGGCAGGTCCTTGCCGCCACCGCTGCCGAAGCCGCTGATTGAGGCGTAGATGACCGCGGGGTTGGCCGCGCTGACCGAGTCGTAGTCGAGGCCGTACCTGGCCAGGCCGCCCGGCTTGAAGTTCTGCACGAACACGTCGGCGCGCCGGGCGAGCGTGCGGGCGAGGGCAAGGTCGCCGTCGTCCTTGAGGTTGAGCGCTACCGACCGCTTGTTCCGGTTGATCGCAAGGAAGTACGTGGACACACCATCCTCGGTCACCGGCGGCACCCAGTCGCGCGTGTCGTCGCCGCCGAGGCTCTCCACCTTGATGACGTCGGCACCGAGGTCGGCGAGGAGCATGGTGCAATACGGACCGGCCAGTATCCGGGAGAAGTCGGCGACGAGCAGCCCGGCGAGCGGACCGGGCCTTCCTGCCTTTTCGCTCATAGCTGCCCTTCTGTCCGCGTATCGGACGATTGTCCGCTTGCCGAGTATGGTAATTCACGCATGGCCTGTCAAGACACCCTAACGAGGCCTCCCGCGGCACCGTGACCTGCGGGGCGCTGTGACACGCGGCCCAGTCGGCGCTGATCGCGCTCGCCGTCCGCAGCAGCATCGGCAGGTACTCGCCGGTCAGTACTTCCAACGGTGTCTCGGCGGCGTGCGCGTTGACGTTCAGCGCGGCGATGACCTGCCCGTCGCCGTCCCGCAGCGGCACCGCGACCGACCGGATTCCGGGAGCCAACTGCTCGTCGGTGAGCGCCCAGCCGCGTGCCCGGACCTCGCGCAGCACAGCCGCGCGTTCGGCCGCGTCCGGCTGCCAGCGCGGGGTAATGCCTGACCGGCTCGGCTCAGCGAGCACCCGTTCGGCTTCGGCCTGGGGAAGCGCGGCCAGCAGCACCTTGCCCAGCGAGGTGGGCATCGCCGGGAAGCGGGTGCCCACCGTCACCGCGAGCGTCACGATCTTGGGCACCGCCACCCGCGCCACGTAGACGATGTCGGATCCGTCGAGCTCCGCGATCGACGAAGACTCGTGAGTGCGGGCGACAAGCGCCTCCATGTGCGGGCGTGCCACCTCCCACATGCCGCGGGAGAGCACATATGACATGCCCAGGTCCAGGATTTTCGGGGTGAGTTCGTACCCGCCGGCCGCAGGCCCGAGCTGGCGGACGTAGCCCAGCTGCTCCAGCGTCAGCAGGATCCGGCGGGCCGTCGGCCGGGGCAGGTCGCTCGCCGCGGCCACGGCGGCCAGCGACATCACCGGCTGACCCGACCCGAAGGCCCGGATCACGTCAAGGCCACGGGCAATCGCCTCGATGAAGTCAGGGCTGTTGTCCCGACGAGCCATGATCCTCCCCTTTCCCGCCCTCCCGCCCTTTTCCCGGGGTCTCGCTGTCCCAGCACTGTAGCGCTTTCATGACTTCATGTCCGCATGCCGGACATGTGACATGCCGCATGGCCGCAAATCCGGCACTTCATGACCCTTGACATAGTTCAGGTTAGGGGACAGTGTTCCGATCAAGCTCAGATGACCGACTATCGGACGCTCGTCCGCCATAATCCCATCGCCTCGCGCGTGCCCGATACGCTCCCTCTCGATCGGGCGCGCGGTCGGGGGCTCCGGGGGGTCGTCCCCCGGGCTAGCACAGGAGGTTTCCCATGACAGCAGCGGAGCCGCAGCCGGGTCAGCCGGTGGTGTTCCGGAACGCGACCGTGCTCACGATGGACGACTCGCACACCGTCCTGACCGGAGCGGACGTGCTGATCAGCGGCGAGCGGATCGCCGCGGTCGGCCCCGCGCTCGCAGTGCCCGACGGCACGGCGGAAATCGACGCGAGCGGCGGCATCCTCATGCCAGGCATGATCGACACGCACCGCCACATGTGGCAGACCGCCATGCGGGGGTACGGCGCCGACTGGACCCTGACCCAGTACTTCGTCTACTACTACCTCAACTGGGGCAAGATCTTCCGCCCGCAGGACGTGTACGCGGGCAACCTGCTGTCGGCGATCGAGTCGATCGACGCCGGCGTGACGACCGCGGTGGACTGGTCGCACGGCCTGCGGACCACCGACCATGCCGAGGCCGCGACCGATGCGCTCGAGGAGGTGCCGGGCCGGTTCGTCCTCGCTTACGGCAACATCTTCCAGGGATCGTGGGAGTGGGCCACCACGCCCGAGTTCCGCGACTTCTACACGCGCCGGTTTGACGGCAAGGGCGACATGCTCGGCTTCCAGATCGCGTTCGACATTCCAGGCGACGCGGCCTTCCAGGAGAAAGCCGCGTTCGAGGTAGCCCGCGACCTCGGCGTCCATGTCACCACGCACGCCGGCGTATGGAAGGTGACCAGTGACGTCGGCATCAACCAGATGTACGAGAACGGGTACATGACCCCGGGCACGGTCTACGTGCACGCCGCGTCGCTGTCCGCGGACTCCTACCACAAGATCGCCGCCACCGGCGGCTTCGTGTCGGTGTCGACGGAGAGCGAGTGCAACGCCGGGCAGGGCTACTCGCCGACCTGGAAGCTGCGCAGGTACGGCATCCCGGTGTCGCTGTCGAACGACACCAGCGTCTGGTGGAGCGGCGACCTCTTCGCCGCGATGCGCGCCACGCTCAACGCGGACCGCGCGATGGAGCACTTCGAGGCGCACGCGGGCGACAACACCGTCACCAACCACGTCTTGCGGGCCGAGGACGTGGTCGACTACGCCACCCGCGGCGGCGCGAAGGCGCTCGGCCTTGATTCGGTCACCGGCAGCGTCGAGGCGGGCAAGAAGGCCGACCTGGTGCTGATCAAGAACGACAACTCGCCGGTCACCTTCCCTGTCCTGCACCCGTACGGCCACGTGGTGTTCCAAGCCCAGCGCGGGGACGTGCACACCGTGCTGGTGAACGGGAATGTGGTCAAGTACGACCACAAGCTCGTCGGCGTGGACCTCGGCAAGGCACGGCAGTCGATCGACGCGACGATCTCCTACCTCAAGGCCGAGCACGGCGAGCAGGAGTGGGCAAACGGGATGCACCCGGAGATCCCCTCTCGCGAGACCCTGGCCAACCCCTACACCTACCGGGAAGACGTCTCGGCCTGGAAGGAAGAGGACTAGGCACGTACCTAACGAGCGCGGCATTCTCCTTAGTGTCAGTGAGACTGCCGCGCTCGTTCGGGAAAAGTGGGTTAGTCTCCCCAGACCTCGGCGGCGGTTTCGGCGATCAGCCGGAGCTTGGCCCACTGCTGCTCCTGCGTCAGGTCGTTGCCCTCCTTGGTGGAGGAAAACCCGCACTGCCCGGACAGGCAGAGCTGGTCGATGTCGGCGTACTTCGCGGCGTCTTCGATGCGGCGCTTGAGGAAATCCTTGGACTCCAGCTCGCCTCGCTTGGTCGTCACGATGCCGAGCACGACCTTCTTGCCCTTGGGCAGGTAGCGCAGCGGCTCGAATCCGCCGGAACGCTCGTCGTCCCACTCGCAGAAGAAGCCGTCCACATCGAGCTTGTTGAACAGCGTGTCGGCGACGAAGTCGTAGCCGCCTTCGGCCGCCCACATGGACTGGTTGTTGCCACGGCACATGTGCGTGGTGATCGTCATGTCGGCCGGGCGGTTGGCCAGCGCCTTGTTGATCGTCGCGATGTACGTCTCGTGCTGGTGCAGCGGGTCGCCGCCGATGGACTTGATGTGCTCGCGCTGCGCCGGGTCGTTCACGTACGCCAGGCTGGTGTCGTCCAGCTGCAGGTAACGGCCGCCGAGATCGTAGATGCGCTGGACCTGGAGGCCGTAGGCTGCCGCGAGGTCGTCCCAGAACTGCCCGAGGTCCGGGTACACGGACTCGTCGATCGCGGCGCGGCCGCCGCGGTAGTGGACCATGCTCGGCGACGGGATCGTGAGCTTGGGCGTCTGGCCTTCGAGGGCGTTGCCGACGAGGAAGGTGAAGGCGTCGGCGAAGATCGTGTTCGGCAGGGTGACGCGCTCGGTGATGTGCGCCGACGGTGGGGCCCACTCGTAGTTCTTGTCCTTGTTGTGGAACGCCACCCTGATCGTGTCGTCCTGGACCTTCTTGATCCCGCCCAGCTGATAGATGAAGTCCATGTGCCACGACTCGCGGCGCAGTTCGCCGTCGGTCACCGTCTTGAGGCCGACCTCGCGCTGCTTGCTGATGATCTCGCGGATCGCGGCGTCCTCGATCTCCTTGAGCTGCTGCGCACTGATCTTGCCGGCGGCGAAGTCGTCACGGGCGCGCAGCACCTCCGGCGGGCGCAGCAGGCTGCCGACATGATCAGCGCGGAAGGGGGGGCGTGCGTTATCGGCCATGCGAACTTCTCCTTCTTCTGTGAAGTGTTCGCAAAATCCTAGGCATATCGCCGTCATCCGGCTAGGAGCCCTTCCGCCAGGTGGATAGGGTCTTGACACGGTGCAAAGCTCGTGGCCGCTGCTGCGGGTCAGTCGGTGCCTGACTCCATCGCGACGTGGTCGAGCAGCTCCTCGGCGGCGGCGGCCTTTCCGCTGGAGGCGATCGCCTCGGCGCCGCCCTCGGGCATCGCGCCGATCAGCCCGGTCGAGGCCGCCTGTGCGGCGCCGATCGCCACCGGATGCTGGCTGCCGATCATGCCGAGCCCGGCGTACTGCTCGAGCCTGGCACGGGAGTCGGCGATGTCGAGGTTGCGCATGGTCAGCTGGCCGATCCGGTCGGCTGGCCCGAACGCGGCGTCCTCGATCCGTTCCATGGAGAGCTTGTCCGGGTGGTAGCTGAACGCCGGGCCGACCGTGTCCAGGATGGAGTAGTCCTCACCGCGCCTCAGCCGCAGGGTCACCTCGCCGGTGACCGCCGTCCCGACCCAGCGCTGCAGCGACTCGCGCAGCATCAGCGCCTGCGGGTCTAGCCAGCGGCCCTCGTATAGCAGCCTGCCCAGCCGCCGTCCCTCGATGTGGTAGCTGGCGAGGGTGTCCTCGTTGTGGATCGCGTTGACCAGCCGCTCGTACGCCGCGTGCAGCAACGCCATTCCAGGCGCTTCGTAGATGCCCCGGCTCTTGGCCTCGATGATCCGGTTCTCGATCTGGTCGGACATGCCCATGCCGTGCCGACCGCCGATGGCGTTGGCCTCGAGCACCAGATCGACGGCGGAGGCGAACTGCTTGCCGTTGATCGTCACCGGCCGTCCCTGCTCGAAGCCGATCGCGACGTCTTCGGCGGCTATCTCCACGGTCGGGTCCCAGAACCGCACGCCCATGATCGGATCGACGATCTCGATGCCCGTATCGAGATGCTCGAGCGACTTGGCCTCGTGGGTCGCGCCCCAGATGTTCGCGTCGGTGGAGTAGGCCTTTTCAGTGCTGTCCCGGTAGGGCAGGTCGCGGTGGAGCAGCCACTCGGACATCTCCCTCCGGCCGCCGAGCTCGCCGACGAAATCGGCGTCCAGCCATGGCTTGTAGATCCGCAAGCTCGGGTTGGCGAGCAGGCCGTAGCGGTAGAACCGCTCGATGTCGTTGCCCTTGAAGGTCGAGCCGTCGCCCCAGATCTGCACGTCGTCGTCCAGCATCGCGCGCACAAGCAGGGTGCCGGTGACGGCCCGCCCGAGCGGCGTGGTGTTGAAGTAGGCGCGGCCGCCGGACCGGATATGAAAGGCCCCGCAGGCGAGCGCGGCGAGCCCTTCCTCCACCAGAGCCGCCCGGCAGTCGACCAGCCGTGCCGTCTCCGCGCCGTACGCCGCGGCGCGCCCGGGCACCGAGGCGATGTCAGGCTCGTCGTACTGGCCGATATCCGCGGTGTAGGTGCATGGCACCGCGCCCTTCTCGCGCATCCACGCGACCGCTACCGAGGTGTCGAGGCCCCCGGAGAAGGCGATCCCGACACGTTCGCCGACAGGCAGAGAGGTGAGCACCTTAGACACGGATAGAATTATATGCACAGCACTGCATAATCATGCAAGCCCTCGGAGGGCAGCATCACGTTGAAGGCCTTCGAATGACTCCGTGTATCGGGGGAAGCCGCCTCTGACATCGAGGGGCCGCCCTTGGCGCTGCCTGCGAAGGTGACGGTCTGAGCTGCCGCCCGGAAGGTAGGAGATGGAGCCGACTGACGACGCCGAGAAGTTCTTTCAGCAGCTCGGCGGGCAAGATCGTGAACCGCTTCTGGCGAAGGTCCGCGGCTGGGTGCGCTTTGAGCTGCTGGAACCGGACCGTACCGATCGATGGCTCGTTGCCGTGGACAGAGGCGCCATCGCGGTGTCGCACAGCGACGGCCCGGCGGAGTGCACGGCCCGGCTCGACCGGGCGCTGTTCGTGCAACTGTGCCGCGGTGAAGGGAACATGATAGCCGCGCTGCTGCGGGGCGCGGTGGTGTGTATCGGTGATGTCGAGTTGCTGTTCGCGATCGCGCGGCTCTTCCCCGCGTTCGCGCCTGAACGGCAGCCGCAGAGACTGTGAGGGATCGCGATGAGTGACAGCCAGGTAAAGATCCTGGACGGCAACACGTTCGTGGTCAGCGGCGAAAGCGGCGACATCGAGGCCTCCTATAACGACCCTGGCGGGTTGTTCTCATACGACACACGTTTCTTGTCGACGTGGGTGCTGACCGTCAATGGCGAACGGCTCACACCGCTGTCTGTGGACGACATGCAGTACTTCGAGACGCGCTTTTTCCTGGTGCCGGGAACCGGAACCGTGTATTCCGACGCGAGGCTTTCCGTGATCCGCCAGCGCTCGCTCCGCAACGGCTTCCACGAAGACCTGACGATCGCCAACTATGACCGCAATCCCGCCGTGCTCACCATCCGGCTGGAAGCCGGCAGCGACTTCGCCGATCTCTTCGAAGTCAAAGACGCGCTCCAGAAGAGGGGCTCGTACTCCGCTCGTGCCGGAGACGGCCGGCTTGTCTTCGCCTACCGCCGGGAGTCGCTGTCCCGGTCGACCGAGATCCGCTCGTCGCAACCGTGCGCGGTTGACGAACACGGGCTGACCTTTGAGATCACGATCGAACCGCACGGGACCTGGAAAGCCGGCCTTGACGTCAACGCCGCGGTCCTTGAAACGAGCGAGGAGGACGAGGCCGAGGGACCGACCCTGGCGTCGCAGGTGCGGCAGCAACCGAAGGATATGGCCGACGACCTCGCGAGGTGGCTGGCCGAGGCCCCGCGGCTGCAAAGTGACTGGGACCCGCTGGAGATAATCTACCGTCGTAGCCTGATTGACTTGGCGGCGTTGCGGTTCTCGCCGGTCGGCGCCGGACGCGGTAGCTTTCCCGCGGCGGGGCTTCCCTGGTTCATGGCGATGTTCGGGCGTGACAGCATCCTGACCAGCCTGCAGGTGCTGCCGTTCAAGCCCGAACTGGCGCGGACCACCCTGCGCGAACTCGGGCGCTGGCAAGGTCTGCGGGTCGAGGACTTCCGCGAGGAGGAGCCTGGCCGGATTCTGCACGAGCTGCGTTACGGGGAGATGACCGCCTTCGAAGAGCGGCCGCATTCGCCTTATTACGGCTCCGCCGACGCCACACCGCTATTTGTCGTGCTGCTTGATGAGTACGAGCGATGGACCGGCGACTCCGGGCTGGTGCGGGAATTGGAGCCCGAGGCCCGCGCCGCGCTGAACTGGATCGACGAGTACGCGGACCGGCAGGGGAACGGGTACATCTCCTACCAGCGCCGCAACGAGGAGACCGGGCTGGAGAACCAGTGCTGGAAGGACTCATGGGATTCAATCTCGTACCGTGACGGGACGCTGCCGGGCTTCCCGCGTGCCACGTGCGAGCTCCAGGGATACGCCTACGACGCCAAGATGCGCGGTGCCCGCCTGGCACGGCTGTTCTGGGGTGATGAGGCGTTCGCCCAGACACTCGAGCGCCAGGCCGCCGACCTCAAGCGCCGGTTCAACGAGGACTTCTGGATCGAGGATGGCGAGTACTTCGCGATCGCCCTGGACGCGGATGGCCGCAAGGTCGACTCGCTCACCTCGAACATCGGTCATCTGCTCTGGAGCGGTATCGTCAACGACGATAAGGCCCGGCCGATCGCGCGGCACCTCATAAGCGAGCGGCTGTTCTCCGGCTGGGGCGTGCGCACCCTCGCGAAGGGCGAAGGCCGCTACAACCCGGTCGGCTACCACGTCGGCACGATCTGGCCCTTCGATAACTCCTTCATCGCCTGGGGCCTGCGCCGCTACGCCTTCACCGACGAAGCGGCACAGATAGCCGCGGGCATCATGGAAGCCGCGGCGTTCTACACCGGTCGGCTCCCCGAAGCGTTCGGCGGCTTTCCGCGCCTCATGACCAAGTACCCGGTCGAGTACCCGACCGCGTGCAGCCCGCAGGCCTGGTCAACCGGAGCGCCGCTGCTGCTGCTGCGGACGGCGCTCGGCCTGGAGCCGACCGGAAATCATCTCCTGGTGGACCCGGCACTGCCCAACATCGTCGGTCACCTTGAACTGCTTGACATCCCCGGCCGCTGGGGCCGCATCGACGCCTACGCGCGCGGCCGGGTCGAGGTTCCTCCTCCGATCACGAGCATCGGGCACGCTAGCGACAGGCCGCACTAGCGGTGCCGACGCATTCGCCGGCTGCGCCGGCTTCGACACGCTCAATCGGTTCGGAAACGCAAGCGAGCTCGCGTTTCTCTCACCTCAATCGCGTATAGGCCGCGAGGTGCTCGCCGGTGAGGGTGGAGCGGGCGGCGATGAGGTCGGCGGGTGTGCCCTCGAAGACGATCCGGCCGCCGTCATGGCCGGCGCCGGGGCCGAGGTCGATGATCCAGTCGGCGTGCGCCATGACCGCCTGGTGGTGCTCGATGACGATGACCGACTTGCCGGAGTCGACGAGCCGGTCGAGCAGGCCGAGCAGTTGCTCGACGTCGGCAAGGTGCAGGCCGGTGGTCGGCTCGTCGAGGATGTAGACGCCGCCGTTGGCGGCCATGTGGGTGGCCAGCTTGAGCCGCTGCCGTTCGCCGCCGGACAGCGTGGTGAGCGGCTGGCCGAGGCTGAGGTAGCCGAGCCCGACATCGGCGAGCCGGCCGAGGATGGCGTGCGCGGCCGGCGTCTCTACCTCCCGGCCTCGCCGTACGCCAGCGCCGAAGAACTCCTCGGCCTCGGTCACCGGCATCGCGAGCACTTCGCTGATGTCGCGGCCGCCGAGGCGGTAGTCAAGCACCGCTGCGTCGAACCGCTTCCCCTCGCACTCCTCGCAGGTGGTGGCGACGCCGGCCATCATCGCCAGGTCGGTGTAGATGACGCCGACGCCGTTGCAGTTGGGGCAGGCGCCCTCGGAGTTGGCGCTGAACAGCGCCGGCTTCACGCCGTTGGCCTTCGCGAATGCCGCGCGGATCGGGTCGAGTAGTCCGGTGTACGTCGCCGGGTTGCTTCGCCGCGAGCCGCGGATCGGAGCCTGGTCGACCGTTACCACTCCGTCCCGCCCGGACACGGAGCCGTTGATGAGAGAGCTCTTGCCCGAGCCGGCCACGCCGGTGACGACGACAAGCACTCCGAGCGGGATGTCGACGTCGACGTTCTGCAGGTTGTGGGTGCTGGCACCGCGCACCTCAAGCACCCCCGACGGCGTCCGCACCGACGGCTTCAACCGGGCGCGGTCGTCCAGGTGCCGCCCGGTTAGCGTGCCGCTGGCCCGCAGCCCGTCGACGGTGCCCTCGAAGCAGATGGTGCCGCCCGCCGTGCCGGCGCCGGGGCCGAGGTCGACGACGTGGTCGGCGATCGCGATCGACTCCGGCTTGTGCTCAATGACGAGCACCGTGTTGCCCTTGTCCCGCAGCCGCAGCAGCAGGTCATTCATCCGCTGGATGTCATGGGGGTGCAGGCCGACCGTGGGCTCGTCGAAGACGTAGGTGACGTCGGTGAGCGAGGAGCCGAGCTGGCGGACCATCTTGACGCGCTGCGCCTCGCCGCCGGACAGCGTGCCCGCCGGCCGGTCGAGCGAGAGGTAGCCTAGCCCGATCTCCGCGAACGAGTCGAGGGTCTCCCCCAGCGTCGCCAGCAGTGGCGCCACCGACGGCTCGTCGAGGCCACGGACCCACTCAGCGAGGTCGCTGATCTGCATCGCGCAGGCGTCGGCGATGCTGATCCCCTTGATCTTCGACGACCGGGCCGCCTCGGTGAGGCGGGTACCGCCGCACTCGGGGCATGCGGTGAAGGTGACCGCGCGGTCCACGAACTCCCGGACGTGCGGCTGCATCCCCTCCTTGTCCTTGGACAGCATCGACTTCTGGATCCGCGGTATCAGTCCCTCATAGGTCATGTTGATGCCCGCGATCTTCATCCTGACCGGCTCGTGATGAAGGAAGTCGTGCAACTCTTTCTTGGTGTACTTGCGGATCGGCTTGTCCGGGTCAACAAAGCCCGATTCAATGTAAAGCCGGGAGTTCCAGCCGCCTCCCTTGTAGCCGGGGACTGTGATCGCGCCACCGTTGAGTGACTTGGAGTCGTCGAAGAGCTGGGCGAGATCGATATCGGAGACCGTGCCCCGGCCCTCGCAGCGCGGGCACATGCCACCGGTGATGCTGAAACTGCGCCGCTCCTTCACGGTTTTCCCGGCACGCTCGAACGCGACCGCACCCGCTCCGCTGATCGAGGCGACGTTGAAGGAGAACGCCTTGGGGGAGCCGATGTGCGGCTGTCCGAGCCGGCTGAAGAGGATGCGCAGCATCGCGTTGGCGTCGGTGGCAGTGCCAACCGTGGAGCGGGGGTCGGCGCCCATCCGCTGCTGGTCGACGATGATCGCGGTCGTCAGCCCTTCGAGCACGTCGACCTCGGGCCGCGCCAGCATCGGCATGAAGCCCTGTACAAAAGCGCTGTAGGTCTCGTTGATCAGCCGCTGCGACTCCGCGGCGATCGTGTCGAACACCAGCGAACTCTTGCCCGAGCCGGAGACGCCGGTGAACACTGTCAGCCGACGCTTCGGGATCTCGACGCTGACGTCCTTGAGGTTGTTCTCACGCGCGCCGTGCACGCGGATCAAATCGTGGCCGCCGGCAACGTGCAGCGCACGCGACTGCGTGTCCGTTGGAGTGGCCATGCTCATCATGTCTCCCTTGTCAGGCGAGGCCGCCTTCGCGGTCTCCGTCGGCGGCGCCGGGCTCGGTCCGTTCACCTCGCGCCAAGCCTAGATGCGGCACGGGAAATCACTGGTCCTGAATCAGCCCGAGGACGTTGCCATCGGGGTCGGTGAAGGTGGCCACTAGGCGGCCCCCGCCTACATCGCGCGCGGGCTCCTTCACGGTGGCACCCGCGGCGGTCACCTCGGCCAGCTTCGCCTCGATGTCGGGCACGTGCCAGTAAGCCACCGGTGAGGTCATGCCCTGCGATCCACCTCCCGGCACCAGGCCGATGTGCTGGCCTTCAACATCGAAGCCGACGTAGTAGGGCCCGTCGGTCTGCGGCGGGACGCCGAGCAGGGCGGTGTACACCGCCTTGGCCGCCGCCAGGTCGGACACGGGATGCAGCACGGTCTTGATTCCCTGGGTGGAAGAGTCAGTCATGGTCACTCCTGAAGTCGTGGGCCACATCGACCCGACGGGGATTGCCGGACTTAAGACGAACGAGAAACTCGGAAATCGACAGCCCGATCGCCCTGACCGTCGATTTGTGCCTCGTCAGGAGTATGAAGCAGCGGAACCAGAGGACGCTTCCCGATTCCTGATCGGTCTGGCTGGCATGGCATCCCCGAACGGAGACTCACCGGGCCTGTGCGGGCTGTGAGAGCCCTACTCTTCCGCCGCTGGCCCTATACGGTGCCAGTATCGCCCGTCCGGAAGCGCGTGCTCCTCGATGCGAGCACCGCGACACCCGCGAAGAACACGATCGACGTCGGAACGCGGCGTAGCGGGGATGCCGCCGGGCGGGATCCGCCGCCATCGTGGGGTCTCGGCGGGACTGACGTCGAGCCGGGAGAACATGACAACGCGGGTTTGCGGGTCCAGCTGGCGGCAGTTTTCCAGTGACACCGGTACTTCGGGAAGTTCAGCGATGCTGAGGAGCTCGTCATCTGCGGTCAGTTCCGCCACTTCACGGATGTAGCCGCGGAACGACTCCGTCAGGGGAGTCGTGGTCTCGTAGGCGCCGCCGGTCTGTCTGAGGATGTCTGCAAGAACGACACCCGGGAGCCGCTTCCCGATCCCGGCCCGGTACATCTTCATCATCACGTGGTCAGGCCTGAGGGCCTCGGCGTATGTGCTGAACGTTGCCATCCTCCTCCACCACCTCGGCTGCTGCTCTCATAACAAAGCCACGGGCGCCGCAGGTCTGCACCTGCGGTCATACTCAGTTTGTCACGTGCATGCCGGACACTGGATCGTCAGCGGTCCGCTACATATCCAGGCTCGCGGCTCCCGATCTTGCATGTAGCTGACGCGGGCAAGCAGCGGCAAGACACCACAACGTGGTTTCAGCGGGTGGCCGTACTAAGCCGGAGTTCATGACCCGCCCCACGGTCCCTGCCCGGGCGGCCCGCCGCCCCCGCGGCGCGAGCGCCGGAGCATGACTCCGACTGCAATTACCACCACTGGGCCGAAGATGAAGTACCACGGAGCCGTGGAGTGAACGGCCGCGGCGGCGACGGCTGGCGCGGCCAGGCCAGCCCAGCCATCCGTCGTTATGGACATGGATTTCTTGAATCTCTCAAGGCTCATGGCTGCCTCCCCATTTGGCGGCCTTTCCGCGATCACCGCGCCTTGCGGCGAGGAAAGGGATGACTGAATTCCTCGAGGAGGTGGCGCGCGTGTTAACGATCTTGGTCGACTACCAGGTCATCCGGGCTGAACTCGTCACCCGTGATGTCACGGTACTCATGACAATACGTCAGAGTTCGCCGCGCGCGTTTCGGGCTCGGCCTCTGGCCTAGCACCCGAATGCCATCCGGCAACTCGACCAGACGGGAGTCCATCCCGGGGCCCGAGGCCCCGCCGGAGGCGCTATTCCAATGTTCGTCGCGTGGCCCGCCTACGACGCCGGTTCACTGGCGCGCCGCTTCCCCCGGCGTCGATGAGCAGGGGCGGGATGTGCTGTGGTGCGTCACCTCGAAGAGCACAAGAAGCGGCAGATGCCGGCCGCCACATGAGCTATCCGGTCATGACGTTTATGCCATGGGTGGGGCGAGTTCCCAAGGAGTTACCGCTGCGACAGGACATCTGCTTCGGTCGTCTCAGCATCCCTCAGCCACGGCAGCGTTATGCACATAATCGCCGCTACGCCGATAGTCACGGCGAACGCGCCGAGCGCCCACTGAGCGGACACGTGCTGCACGATCAGCCCCGCGGTCAGCGGCGAGAGCGCCGCGAGTCCGGTAACCATCATGATCACCGTGCTGTTGACCCGGCCGCGCATATCCTCCGGTGTGCTCCGAAACATCGCCGCGAACAGCGCGGCGTTCGCGGTCGGCGCCAGCAGCAGCGTGATCGCCACTGGGAGCGCCACCAGCGGTGACGGCAGGGCAAGCGCGGCCACGACGAATAGTCCGGTGGCGGCGACGGTCATCACAATCACCAACTGCCAGAGCGGCAGCCGCCCCTGAAGCCTCGGTGCGGCGACCGCGCCGACTAGTCCGCCCGCAGCGATTCCGGCCTGTGCGAGCCCGACGATGCCAGGCGCAGTACCGTACTGCCGCAGCGCCACCGTGACCGTGAAGATAACGCCGTTGAAAGCGAAGTTGACGAGCGGGGCCATGATCACCACGGCGCGCAGCAACGGGTTACGCCATACCTGGCGAAGCCCTTCGGCGATCTCGTGCCATATCGACTTCTGCTCGCCGGAGCGCGCGGGCCGGAACTGGCCGCGGATCCGGCTCACGCTTGCCACCGATACCAGGTACGAGAAGGAATCGGCGAGGAACGGGACTGCGCTGCCCAGCCCGAACAGGAATCCGCCGAGCGCCGGGCCGGCCAGGCTGGCTCCGTAACTGCGTGCCTCAGTGGCCGCCCACGCCTGTTCGAACTGCGAGTCGGCGACAATGACGGGGAGCGCCGCCGTGGCGGAAGGGTCGAACAGCACATTCGCCCCGCCGTCGATGACGGACACCACCATCACCACCGGCCAGGTCACCACGCGCAGCACCACGAGGGCAACCAGCAGAGCCAGCAGGACCGCCCTGATGGTGTCGCAGGTGATCATCGTGAGCCGTCGATCGAACCGGTCCGTCAGCGCTCCGCCGGGCAGGCCGAGCACGATCTGGACTACGAGCCGCACGGTCCCGACGACGCCGGCCAGGACTGCCGAGTGGGTGAGCGCCAGGATCAGCAACGGGTAGGCGATGAACGCGGCGTTCGTTCCGGTGTCGGAGACCACCTGACCGATCCACAGCATCCGGAATCCGGCGTTCCGCCGCAGCGGCACTGGCGCGGCGGTCGGGTGCTCTTTGGAGTCCTCGGCCTCAGCCGCGCTGCTCGTCACTGCGTCTCCTCGCGACCTGAGGGCCCGCTACGGACGGGTAACTGATCGGTTAACGGAAAGAGCCTCCGGTTGCAAGGCTTCGAGACATATCTTGATAATTACCGATCTGGAGATGCCAGTCAAGACCTATCTCGATGCCCTCGTAGGTCCAAAACAGGCCCACCTGGAGCGGCACCTTTCATTCCGGCCCGGAAGGGCTGACTTGCTCACCCTCTCCCAAAACAAGGCCAAGCCCCAGCCCCTACGCTGCGGCTTGGTTACCATCCAGTCATGTCATCAGGCATAGTCGCGAAACGAGGAGCGAACGCACTCATCACGGACGCTCAGGCCACGCTGCCCCCGCTCACCCCGAGGACTCACCAAGTAGAAGCTACCCTCGACCGCTTCAAATCTGCTCACGGCGGCCTATGGGTCGGTGGCCGGGCCACGCTCACCACGGAGTCAATATGTTTTCGCCCCAATGCCGTCAACCGGGGCATCCATGCGGGATCCCTGGACATCGAAATACCCCTGCCCGACATCGTAAGCATCGAGGTTCTACCCGCATTCGTGAGCAGTGTCATCGCGATTAGCACGCCGCAATCGGCTGTGAAGATCCGATGCTTCCGCGCAGATGCATTCGCCAGGCAGATGGCACAGCTGGCTGGTGTTGACCTCCTGAGGGCACCAGGCGGGCGCTTTCGGATGCGACTGAGTGGTGACTGACTCTTCCTTATCTAGCAAATTTGTGCACCTGCCTGCCTGGATTCGATCGCTCAGCTCTTTGGTGGCCGGTGCAGGACCTATGCAATCATCGACTATGCAAGCCTCCTCCATGCACGACTCCGAACGAACCGCCATGGAGTACGACGCCATGGGTGCCCTACCAGGTCACGTTGTGGAGACGTCCTCTCACGGCCATCACCCAGGCCATCAGCGACGCAGGGTTCCTTATCGACCGGCTAATCGAACCCCAGCCTCTCCCGGAACTCGCCCAGCGCCAACCCGGAGAACACCGCTTGCTCACCACGGCCCCTAGCTTCCTGTTCTTCCGCCTCGTCAAACGTCCAATTCATAACGTCCGCCCAGATCGCTGATCTGCCCGTTTCTGCCATGGTTGGGCTTAGCGTTGTCCCCATCGCTGCTGGACGGCCTGGCGGGTGATGCCGATCCAGGAGCCGATCTCGGCCCAGTAGTAACCGCAAGGTCCACCTGCTCATGATGGCCATAGCGTGCCCCGGTTGCTGTATCTCACCGCTGTATGGGTCGACCGACGCGAGCAAGAACACCGTCAAGAGATGCTTGACACTGATCCTTCGCTTGCACGGTACGGCCAAGTCGTCGCTTGCCGTCGCTTACCTGGACTGCCGCCACTCACCCCGTCCGCTCCTGTCTGCCGAATCCGGATGCCATTGTGGTCAGTTTTGGTGGTCAGCCATTACTTTTGGTGGTCAGCCATCACTGCAGACCAAGCCTGGTCGGTGACCGTGCGGGTGGGCTTCCGGTTGATCAACCCCTCTTTGCCGAATCCGCGAAGCCGAACCCGTACGTGACCGGAATCTTCCTGCCTGTCCGCTGGCCCGAATTCAAGGTCAATCACGATCTGTTGAAGACCGGTGACGCCTACCGAAACCGCGAGCCGTACGTGGTTCTCGGTGGGCAGTCGCGTCGCTCGCGGAAAGGCAGCAGTGAGACGGGCCACGACCTGCTCTGGGGTACCCGGCACGTCGCCGCTTCGTTCTTCCACTTTCGTCGGCAATCGCGCTGCGCCTCGGGCTCCACCGCGCGCCCCGCCGCGCGCACCCGCCGCGCCGCCGATACGACCCCCAATCTGACCGGCTCGCACGGACAACCCGATAAGGAATTCTTCGATTTCTGCCGGAACCTCCGGCCGCTCCGTAAACATGGCGAGAGCTTAACTACATAGATGTTGGCTGCTCAACGATCTTCGGCAAGCAACCTCGCTCAGGCGGCTGAGCGACTGGCTCACCCACGACGAGGATCAAGCCGACGAGGGTCAGCTCATGACCTGCCGTTGCTGTACAGGGCATGCGAAAGGCCGATCTCAAGATCGGAACCGGCCTCTGGTGTCCATCGCTAGCCCCAGGCGCTGTTACTCACTTCGTTACTCGGTTGGCCAACCTTGGCATGACCACGCATGATGCTCAGTCCGGTTCGTCCAAGCGAAATAAGCATGCATAGCCAGGTACCGTCAAGCCCAGTAATGTTCCGGGTATGGAGGGACTTGCGGCCGCGGTCGTGCTGATTGCGGTCTTGCTCGGCGTCCTGCTCGTGATTGCCTTCGACCTGTTCTGCCTGGTGCGCCTTTTGGCCCGCGACGATCGCGTCCGTTTCCTACCCAAGCTGGCTTGGGCAGCTGCCATCGTGTGCATCAGCCCCTTCGGCGGCCTCGTTTACCTGCTCTCGGCCACCAGGCTGACCTCGTACGCACCGAGGCTCGGGGACGGCAGCCTTCGGCGGCCTCGTTTACCTGCTCTCGGCCGCCAGCGGCCCCGACGTGGTAGGAGAAACCCGGCCGGCGAGATCTTGTCGTGCGCGTTCACCAGGCCCAACTCCACCAGCATGCCCGGCCCCCTCTCACTGCGACCAGCCTGTAATCGCAGCTAAGCACCAGGAATGCGGAAAGACCGGAAACCAGTTCGGGATGCCGTCCAGCTACCGGAACTACCGTCAGCCAGCTACCGGAACCGCGTCCGCAACCTGTCGCCCAGGAACCGGAACCACGGTGTCAAGCATCTACCGGGACCGCACACCTAGCAGTTGTGAGAGATTGCGAGAGACGCGGCCCCATCCAAGCGTGAGGGCCACCTCTCATTGCCGAGAAGATGGCCCCTGACCTGCGGAGACTGTGCGCGCTCGAAGGGATTCGAACCCCCAACCTTCTGATCCGTAGTCAGATGCTCTATCCGTTGAGCTACGAGCGCTGGTCTTAGGCTGTCTACCTGCTGTTTTACAGGTAGGTGCTACGACAGCATACAGGCACAGCAGAGATAGAGCTTCTGATTCGTCGCTCTTCTGATGCCACGCTTGCACGTCAAGGGTACGGCATCACGGGGTGTCTGGCGTACCCGGTTGACTGGAGGAACCATGTCATCCGTCCCCAACATGGGCGGGGCACGTCGGCGCAGGGCGAGCGCCAGCGTCTCGGAGGGTCTGCCGCTGATTGCCTTCGTCGCCTAATAAGCAGGCAGGCGGGTACGAGCAGGCCCAGCTGGCCGGGTTCAGCTCCCGTAAGACGAGCCGGTCGCCTTCCGGTGCCGCGGATTGTCCGGATACGAAGGTGAGGTCCTGGCGAGATAACGGCAGCGCGGCACGGTAGAACAGCATGGAAGCCCCTGGTGGCGGGAGTAGATCTTGGTCGACTGCCACTTACCAGGGGCTTCTTGGTTCTCAGCGGGGCACCGCCGCGCGATCAGACCGTGACGAACCCCACAAACGGGATGGAACTGTCACTGGCCTTTCCGTGCCAGTTGCAACGGAGGAAACACATGTCTGCTGCGGACGAGGAGAACGCGCTGGCTGAGGCTGATGCGGTCGTCGGTGACGCTGGCCTAGGGCTGGTGGCGAAACCCGCGGCGGAAAACCGTCAAGCGGCCGACCGCGGCCCGGTTCCCGGCAGCGCGCTCGAGCGCGAGGTGGCTGCCGCACCCGGCACGCAACGCTTGGTATGGCTGGCGGGCTACCTGGCCGCGGGCTCCGTCCTTTTCCTCTGCTACCTGAGGCTCTCCGGGAACATACCCGTTACCTCCGACGGCGGGAACAACGCCATGCAAGCGTGGGACATGCTGCACGGGAACTGGCTGCTCAGGGGGTGGAACCTGGGGGACGCGTCGTACTACACGACGGAACTGCCCGAGTACGCGCTCGTCGAGATTTTCCGCGGGCTCGGCCCGGCCGTGGTGCACATCTCCGCGGCCATCACCTACACGATGCTCGTCATCCTGGCTGGCCTGCTGGCCAAGGGCGACAAGACAGGCAAAGAGGGCCTGATACGGGTGCTGATCGCTTCCGGGATCATGATCGCGCCGCAAGTCGGCCCGGCGAGCGTGCTGCTGCAGGCCCCGGATCACACCGGGACCGGGGTGCCGCTGCTGCTGACCTTCATACTGCTGGACCGGGCGCCGCGCCGCTGGTGGGTGCCCGCGGCGGTCGGCCTGATGCTTGTCTGGGCGCAGGTCGGCGACCGGACCGTGATGGCAATGGGTGCGCTGCCGATCGTGGTGGTCTGCGGGGCCCGTGGCTACCGCGACGTCGTGCAGCGCCGCGAACCAGTCAGAGCCCACTGGTTCGACCTCACGCTCGTGGTGTCGGCCGCGGTCTCGGTTGCCGTGGCCGACGCCATCGTGAAGCTGATCAGCACCCTGGGCGGATACACACTCAGCCCGGTGAACACTAGGCTCGCACCCAGCGCCTCCTGGCCCGCCCATGTCGCGCTGGTGGTTGACGGCGTGCTCCGCCTCTACGGCGCCGCCTTCAACGCTGGTCCGCTGGGCTTCGCCACGGCTCTCAGCGCGGTCCATCTCGTCGGCGTGGCGCTCACGGCATGGGCGGCCGCCCGCATCATCCGCGGGTTCTTCGTGTGTGACGATCTGATCGCGCTGATTCTCATGGTGGCGATCGTGGTCCAGCTAGTGGCCTACGCGATCAGCACGCTGCCGTATGCCCTCTACCAAAACCATGAGATCGCGAGTGTGCTGCCGTTCGGCGCGGCCTTGGCCGGACGACTGCTTGCTGAGCGGCTCACCCAGGTCAGGTTGCTGCCGGCGTTGGCGGTGGTGGCGTGCGGCTACCTGGTGGCGCTTGGCTGTGGCGTGCGGCAACCGCAGGTCCCCGCGCATGATCAGGCGCTCGCCAACTGGCTCGGCGCGCACCGCCTCACCGCCGGCCTGGGCACCTACACCGTGGCCGGCAGCGTCGACCTGGCCAGTCACGGCACCATCACGATGGCCGTCCCACTCCTCCACGGGAACTCCGCCAGCCGCGGGAACCTCTTCGAGCAAACGACGGCGGAGTACGACCCGCGACGGCACTACGCGAACTTCGTGGTCACCACCACGCAGGACGGTCCCACCTTCTACATTGAGCCCAACTGGTTCATCCGGGTATTCGGCAGGCCCGCCCACACCTATCACTACCAGGCCTGGACCATCATGACCTGGAACAAGAACCTGCTGGACGAGATCCGGTAACAATGCGCCCCGCATGCGCTACAAGTGGTTCCGCCAGTGCGGCTTTGGCACCAGTCCCTGCTCACGTGACGCAGAACTCGTTGCCTTCCAGGTCACGCATCACGACGGCGCTGCCGCGCTTGTCGCTGGTGCGCCAGGCGACAGCGGCCCCGGCCTCGAGCAACCGCCCGACGTGCTCCTCGACCAGCCGATCCCGTTCGACACCACGCACATCCGGCCCCGCCACGCGCACGTCGAGGTGAACGCGGTTCTTGGCCGTCTTGCCTTCGGGAACCCGCTGGAAATACAGGCGCGGCCCTTCGCCCTTCGGGTCGATCACCGCGGCCTGGTCGCCAAACTCCTCTTCCCGCATCCCGATCGACCGGCCGAAGTCCTCCCAGGTGGCAAACCCGGGAGGCGGGGGCTCCATCACGTACCCGAGCGCCAGCGCCCAGAACTTGGCCAGCGACTCCGGGCTGGCCGCGTCAAAAACCACTTGGATCTTCGTGTACACGAACTACTCCTTCCGGTAGGGGCCGCGGAGCCCATCGGTAGAGATCGCGGAGCAGGGCGATCTCAGCGCCGTGGTGCAGCGCCTCACGGTTGAT
>Ga0335075_10002148_pt1 | contig 31918 bp, 26 predicted proteins | sample Lox_Sample_24_FD_206723 | JGI IMG/M metagenome (GOLD analysis project Ga0335075, IMG submission 206723) | Soil microbial communities from Loxahatchee National Wildlife Refuge, Florida, United States - Lox_Sample_2.4 | ecosystem: Environmental > Terrestrial > Soil > Wetlands | place: USA...
GCCGCATTGGAATCGACGAGCACGATCTCCGAACCGACGCCCCGCATCGTCATGGCATAAGCGGCTGTGGCACCGACCTGCCCAACGCCGACGATCCCGATCTTCATGCTGTTCTTCCTATATCGCGAACGGGATATTCCAGCAGTAATGCCGATGTCGGGAGGCCCGAGGCGACTCGAACCAGCTATTCCTTGATCTCGTCGACGAGCGGCTGACCGCGATCGAATGCGGTAAGGTTTTCGAGCGTCACGTTCGCGATCTGGGCGAGCGCTTCGCGGGTCAGAAAGCTTATATGCCCGGTGACGAGGACGTTTCGGAGGCTGAGGAGCCGGGCCAGAACTTCGTCGGTCAAGACATTGTCCGACATATCGCGGTAGAACACACGCTCTTCCTGTTCATAAACATCGAGCCCGACCCCGCCGATCCTCCCTTCTTTGAGCGCGGTGACCAACGCCATGGTATCGATCAGCGCGCCGCGGCCCGTGTTGATCAGAATAGTGCCGGGCTTCATTCGCGCCAGTAGACCGGCGTTGATCAGATGGAAGGTTGCCGGGGTGAGAGGCGCGTGCAAGGATATGACGTCGGCCTGGGCCGCCGCTTCCTCGAGCGGAAGATAGGTAATCGGCAGACCAGTCTCGGCAGCCGATGGCGGATGGGGGTCGGAGCCGACGAGCTTACAGCCGAAACCATGGGCGATGCGGGCGACGGCCCGACCAATGTGTCCGGTGCCAACGATGGCGAAGGTCCGTCCGTAGAGTTCGGACCCGGTCAATCCTTTCACGCTGAAATCGTTCTCGCGCACCCGGTTGTAGGCTTGCGGGATATGGCGCAGCAGCGCGAGCAGCAACGCGAAGACGTGCTCTGCAACACAATGAGGCAAGTAGCTGGGCACATGAACCACACGGAGGCCAAGCCGCCCGGCTGCGGCCAGATCGATATTGTTGAAGCCGGCGCAGCGTAGGGCCACCAATTTCGTGCCGGCGATCTTGAGGGTCTCGAGCGTTTCTGCGTCGAGCCGATCATTGAAAAAGGCGATCACCGTGGGGTAACCGCGCGCGAGCGCAGTGGTGGTTGGGTCGAGGCGCGGTTCAACGAAGGACAGTTGATGACCATGATGCTGATTGGCATTCGCGAACGATGCACGGTCAAATTCGTGAGCGCTGAGGATAATGGCTTTCATGACATCGTCGTCCCTCGCGTCATTGATCAACCGTGCCTCGGCAAAACCGAGCGTTACGCCTCTCAGGTTGTGCGGATCGAGGTAGGGGGCGGATATTCCGGCAGCAACGTGCGAATATAGTGCGCGCGAAGCAGGGCCTCGGGCTGGGCAAGCCGACCGGCGCTCAGACGCCCCCGGATCTCTGCGACCGAGTTGGCGCCATGCGCCTCGAGCCATACCGCCAAGCCCGCCACAAGACGGCCGAGATGCCGTGGTCCGTGGCGCAGCAATGAAGATGCCGTCAGGACGACGTCCGCCCCGGCAAGCAAGTATTTGATTACCTCCCCGGATCCTTCCACGCCGCAGCCAGCCGCGAGGCTCAGCGGTGTCTTTCCCGTCAGCAGGGCGATCCACAACAGCGGCAAGCGGATCTCTTCCGCAGTCGACAAGCGCGGGGTGGGACGGAACGCTAGAGTCTCGAGGTCTATGTCGGGCTCGTAGCATCGGTTGAACAGGACGATGCCGCTGGCACCGGCTCCTGCGAGGGAAGCGGCAAGATGAGCTGGCGCCGTGAAGTTCGGGCTGAGCTTGACAGAGACAGGCATATTTGTCGCTGTGCACACGGCGCGGACGGTCTCTATCAGTCTGTGTTCGACCTCGGCAGAACTCTCCCGCGGGTCGGTAGGGATGTGGAACAGGTTGAGTTCGAGTGCTGCGGCCCCAGCCTGCTGCAGATCGGTAGCAATGCCCGTCCAGCCTTCACGCGTGATCCCGTTGAGGCTTGCGATGAGCGGCACCGAAATGCTCTCGGCCGCGCGCCGGATCATCTCGATATGGGCCGCGAGCGCGCCGCGATATCCCGGGAGCGGCGGGAGATAGCTCGTCACCTCGGCATGACTCTCAGCCCCGATCGCGCCGGCGGCGGCAAGCGCCGCATCCTCGGCCTGAACTTCCTCCTCATAGACCGATGCCGCGACGATTGCCGCCGCCCCCGCATCTTCCAGCCGGCGGATGCCGTCGAGGGTCGCGGAAAACGGCGAGGCGCCGGCGATAACGGGATGGGACAAAGACAGGCCGAGATAGCTCGTTTGCAGGTTCATCGCGTGACCCCCGCCGTCTTCTCGTCATGGACCACGGATTCATCCTGCCAGAAGGGATGGAACCGGGTTCCCTCGCGCGCCGCCAGGTCCTCGTAGATGCGGTAGCGCTCCTCCGCCGCGGCTTGCGCCTGGCGCAGCAACACCCGGGCTTCGTCGGGCTGCGTTTGGGTGAGGATCCGGTAGCGGAGCTCGCGGTAGACGAAGTCTTCGACACGCAGTCTCGGGCGCGTACTGTCGAGGCGGAAGGGATTCATATCGGCCCGGCGCATCGTCGGATCGAACCGGAAGAGCGGCCAATACCCGCTGGCGACCGCCCGATGCTGCTGCTTCATCCCGTCGCGCAGGTCGAAGCCGTGCGCGATGCAGTGGCTGTAAGCAAGGACGAGCGAGGGCCCGTCATAAGCCTCGGCGTCGCGCAGGGCCTGGATCGTCTGCTCCGGACTGGCGCCCAACGCCACCTGCGCGACGTAGACGTAACCGTAGGCGATGGCTTGCAGCGCCAGGTCCTTGCGCGGCGTGCGTTTGCCTGCCGCCGCGAACTTCGCCGAGGCCCCGAGCGGCGTCGCTTTCGAGGACTGGCCGCCGGTGTTGGAATAGACCTCGGTATCCAGCACCAGGACGTTCACATTGCGGTCTTGAGCCAGCACATGGTCGAGCCCGCCAGCACCGATATCGTAAGCCCAACCGTCACCGCCCACAATCCATAGGCTACGGCGCACGAGAAACTCGGCCAACCCCAGCAGATCAAGCGCCGGCCCATCCGCCGCATCTCCCAGTGCACGCCTTAGCGCGTCGACCCGGGCACGCTGCGCTACAATCTCGCTGTCGGTGCGCTGAGGCGCACCAAGTATCTCCTCGGCGAGGCGCGGCCCAATGCGATCGGCCAAAGTGCGGACGAGGGCGCGCGCCATGGCTGCCTGCTGGTCGACTGCGAGACGCATGCCCAAGCCGAACTCGGCATTGTCCTCGAACAGGCTATTGCTCCACACCGGGCCACGGCCGTCGGAGCCGGCGCGCCACGGCAGCGACGGCAGGTTGCCGCCGTAGATCGAAGAGCAGCCGGTCGCGTTGGCGATCTGCAAGCGGTCGCCGAAGAGCTGCGACAGAAGCTTCAGATAAGGGGCTTCGCCGCAGCCGGCGCAGGCGCCGGAGAATTCGAACAGCGGCCGCACGAACTGCAGTCCCCGCGAGAGATGCAGGTCGACCTCTTGCCGAGCGTGCTCCGGCAGCGATTCGAAAAACGCGAGATTGCGTCGTCCGGATTCGACCAGGGGCAACCGGTCGCTGAGGTTGATCGCCTTCACCCCCGGGTCGAGTGGATCGTGGGCCGGACAATGATCGATGCATATGCCGCAACCCGTGCAGTCTTCGACGGCGATCTGCAGCGTGAAGCGCTTGTCGGGGTAGCCGCGTGCATTGACCGGAGCCGACGGGAAGCCTTTCGGCGCCCGTTCGAGCAGCGCGCCATCATAGGCCTTGGCCCGGATCACGCTGTGGGGACAGACGACGCCGCATTGGCCGCATTGAATGCAGAGATCCTGCTTCCAGACCGGCACCGAGAAGGCGATATTGCGCTTCTCGTACTGAGTTGTTCCGCCCACATAACTGCCGTCGACGGGAATTGCGCTAACCGGGATTTCATCGCCCCGGCCGGCGAACTGCAAAGCCGCGATGCGCTTGATCTGGTCGGGCGCATCGGCCGGCACGAGAATCCTCAGCTCTTCTTTCGAGGTTACCTTCTTCGGGACCGTGACTTCTTGCAGATGCTCGAGCGCCTTATCCACGGCGGCGAAATTCTTCTCGAGAACGGCGCGGCCCTTACCGCCGTAACTCTTCTCGATCGAATGGCGAATGCGCTGAATGCCCGCTTCTCGCGGCAGCACGCCGCTGATGGCGAAGAAGCAGGTCTGCAGAATCGTGTTGACCCGTGGCCCGAGGCCCAGGCGTTCGGCGGCGCCGCTCGCGTCGATCACGAAAAGACGGAGGCTCTTGTCGATGATCTGCTGCTGCACCGGTCGAGGTAGATGGTCCCACACGGACGCAGCCTCGTAAGGGGCATTGATGAGGACGGTCGCGCCCTGCCGGGCGGGACCCAAGACATCCAATTTCTTCAGAAAGTCGAACTTGTGAACGCCGATGAAGTCGGCCGATTGCAACAGGTAGGGGGCGGCTATCGGGGCGTTGCCGAAGCGCAAGTGGCTGATCGTCTCCGCTCCGGATTTGTGGCTGTCATAGACGAAGTATCCTTGCGCATAGCGTCCTGGATCCTCGGCCAAGATCTTCACGCTGTTCTTGTTCGCTCCGACCGTCCCGTCGGAACCGAGACCAAAGAACAGCGCGCGGCTGATGCCGGTCGGCTCGATGTCGAAGCGCGCGTCGACGGGAAGGCTTGTGTTGCAGACATCGTCGGTAATGCCGACAGTGAAGCCTGTGCGCGGCTCCTTGTCCTTGAGGTGATCGAAGACGGCCTTTGCCATCGCCGGCGTGAAATCCTTCGACGACAGGCCATATCGGCCGCCGACCACGAGCGGCAGTATCTTGCGCGCGCCCCGAGCGGCGGCGTCGGCCAGTGTCTGCGCGACGTCGAGACAGACCGGTTCGGCCGGTGCGCCGGGCTCCTTGGAGCGGTCGAGCACGGCAACGCGACGCACGCTTGCCGGCAGCGCGGCGAGAAAATCCTTGGCCGACCACGGGCGGTAGAGAAGCACCTGGAGTACGCCGACGCGCTCGCCCCGGGCGTTCAAGTGCGCGGCCGTCGCGCGCAGCGTTTCGGCGGACGAGCCCATCGTGACCGCGACACGATCGGCCTCCGGATGGCCGTCGTAGCGAAAGAGGCGATATTGGCGGCCGGTCAGCGCGGCAAGACGATCCATGGCGCGCTGCACGATGACGGGCGCTGCCAGGTAGAACGGATTCACCGTTTCCCGTGCCTGAAAGAACGTGTCCGGGTTATGCGCGGTGCCGCGCGTCACAGGTCGATCGGGACTCAGCGCCCGCCCTCGGTGCGCGCGCACGAGATCGTCGTCGATCATCGCTCGGATCTGTTCATCTGATAGCATCGCCACCGTATTCACCTCGTGCGAGGTGCGGAACCCGTCCATGAAATGAATGAATGGCACCCGTGACTCGAGCGTCGCCGCCTGCGCCACCACCGCGAGATCGTGCGCCTCCTGCACCGATCCTGCGCCGAGCAGGGCGAAGCCGGTAGCGCGGACCGCCATGATGTCGGAATGGTCCCCAAAGATTGACAGACCCTGGGTGGCGATGGCCCGCGCGGACACATGGAAGACGCAAGACGTGAGCTCGCCGGCGATCTTGTACATGTTCGGTATCATCAGGAGCAGACCCTGCGAGGCGGTGAACGTCGTGGTCAGTGCGCCGGCCTGGAGCGCACCATGCACCGCGCCGGCGGCGCCGCCCTCCGCCTGCATCTCCTGCACGATCGGGACCGCGCCCCACAGATTGGTGCGGCCCTGCGCCGCCCACTCGTCGGCGAGTTCGGCCATCGTCGAGGACGGCGTGATCGGGAAGATCGCGCACACTTCGTTGACCCGGTAGGCGACGTGGGCAACGGCAGTATTGCCATCGAGGGTCTCGATCTTGTCCATGGTCTTGTCTCCCCTATTTGTCGCCCTGGTCATGTGCGCAGGCGCAAGCGGTTCGGTGCGGTCGGCTCGCCGCTCGGTCCGACCGGCGCCGCCGCTGCGATCTCAGGCTGCATTTCGATGGCGTGGCAGGGGCACTGCTCGAAGCAGATGCCGCAACCCGTGCAAAAATCGCCTTCGACGCGATAACCCCGTCCCGGGCCAAGGCGGATAATCGCCTGCTCGGGGCATGCCGCGAAGCAATTGTCGCATTCGAAGCAGTTGCCGCAGGAGAGGCACCGTCCGGCCTCGCTCGCGGCTTGCGCCTGGCTGAGGCCCTGCACGACCTCGGCGAAGGAGGCGCGGGCGGCAAGTGGCAGCTCCGGTTCGCCGTGCCGCAGCGTTTCCAGGAACACCGGCAAGTCCAGCATCTCGAAGCCGATCGGCGGGTGCTTGGCCAGTCGCTCATAGCGTGCGCCGTTGAGATAGGCGTCGATGGCGCGCGCCGCATGCTTGCCCATGCCGACCGCCGTCGTCATCGTTCGCGCGCCGCCCACCATGTCGCCGCCGGCGAAAACGCCGCGATGTCCGGTCATGAACTGGTCGTCGATGGCGACCACGTCATTCGGTCCGATCGCGACCCCTGGGACGCCGCGTAGGAAGTCGAGCTCACTGTGCTGGCCCACCGCCAGCACCAGGCTGTCGGCGGGCAAAGTCTCGAACCGCCCCGTGGGTATGGTGGTTCCGTTCGGTCCCATCTCCACGCCTTCGATGGTCACGCCGTTCGCCCCGAACCGGCTGGCGACCGAGAGCCAGCGGATCTTCACGCCTTCGGCGAAGGCCTCCTGAGCCTCGGCCGGCAGTGCTTCCATATGAGGGCGGTCATAGCGGAAGATCAGCACCGCCTCTTCCGCGCCAAGCCGCTTGGCAACGCGGGCGACGTCCATGGCGGTATTGCCACCGCCGATCACACCGACCACGCGGCCGAGGCGCGGCGCCTGTCCCCGCTGCGCTTCTTCCAGCAAGCTTACGCCGTCGATCAACCGGCGCCCGTCCGCGGCCGGGATATCGAGCCGATTGGAAGCTTGTGCTCCGACAGCGAGGAATACCGCGTTGAAGCCGCCCTTTTGCTTCTCGGCTAGCACGTCCTCCACCTTCTGGCCGCAGGTGATCGTCACACCCATCGCGGTAATGCGCGCGATCTCTTCGCGGACCACCTCGCGCGGCAAGCGATAGGCGGGAATGCCCCAGCGCATCATGCCACCGGGCTCCTCAGTCGCCTCGCGAACTTCCACGAAGTGGCCACGTCGCGCCAGGTGGTAGGCACAGGAGAGGCCGGCGGGACCGGCGCCGACGACGAGGACACGATGGCCGGTTGGCTCGCCGCAGCGCGGTTGCCATTTCTCCTTGCGTGCGATATCGCCGACAATGCGTTCGACGGCGTGGATGCCGACCGCGGCATCGAGCTCTGCGCGGTTGCATCGGGTCTGGCAGGGGTGATAGCAGGCCCGTCCATGCACGGCTGGAAAGGGATTGTCATCGAGGATCTGACTCCACGCCTGTTGCCATCGGCCGGCCCGCGCATGCGCGAGCCACGCTTGAATATCCTCGCCAGCCGGACAAGCCGCGTTGCAGGGCGGGAGGTGGGCGATCCAGTGCGGCAGTTGCTGCCTTGTCGCTCCCGTGCCGGCTTCTATCGCATGAACGTGGGTGGCATCGGCTTGCTTCAGCATTGGTGTGATCCTCCAGCTTCTTGCGCCAGCCGTGCTTCGGCCGAACGATCCGTTCGTCCATCTGCAAGGAGACCGTTCGGCCGCGCCCGGCTCATGATCTACTCGCCGGTCAACGTGCGACCGCCGGTGTCGTGTGCGCTTGTCTCGCCGCGGCACCGGTCTCGCGCAGGAACAGCGTCAGGATGAACGACAAGATGATGCCGGCGACCCAAATCAGATCGGCCTCGCGAAACGTCTCCAAGGTCAGCGGCTGGGGACCGGAGAGCCGGAAGAGCGTGAGCCCGAACACGGGCGCCAGGAAAGCGCTGAAGCTGAAGACCAGAAAATTTATGGCGCCCGTCGCGCTGCCCTTCACGTTATCCGGATTTACTTCCTTGATCATTGTGTAGGGGATCATCGCCGCGCCGGAGCCGATTCCGAAGGCTAGGCCCCCGACATAGCGCGGAAGGACGCCCTGCGTGTAGATGATGCCAATGAGGGTCACCAGCATGAGGATAATTCCGCCCAGCATCACCGGCTTGCGACGGCCGATGCGATCGGCGATGTAGCCGAGCAATGGACAACCGATCACCCAACCCAGGGGCACCATGGAGGATCGCGCCGCGGCCTCCGCAGCCCCGACATGCTCGACGCCGAGAAACGGGACGCCCCAGATCATGGCGCCGATTGTGGTCGGCATGAACAGCAGGCCGGAGATGATGCCACAGAGATAGGATTGCGGGTTCGTCAGCACGACCTTGTAGGGCGCGAACATCGCCCACACGGAGCCGCGGGCGGGTTCATGGCTCGCCGGGGTCACCATCAGCAAGATGACGGCGAGGACTGCGAGCAATACGCCGGCATAGATCCAGAACGACTGCCATGTGACCGGACCGTGCACGAGCGGACTGACAACGAACTGTCCGGCGAAGCCGCCGAGCATCCCAGCGAGTTGCGTGAAACCGATCGCCGTGGCGAGCCAGCGGTCGGAGAATCCGTGTGCGGCAAGATAGACTGCGCCGGTGAAGGCAAAAGCCGATCCGGCCCCTTGCAGCAACCGCCCGGTTTCGGCCGCTCCGATCGAGCCAAGCCCGAACAGAGCGCAGCCGACCGCTACGGCGAAGATTCCAATCGCGATGGGCTGCTTGGCCCCATAGCGGTCAAGAGACGCCCCGGCAACGATGGCGAAGCCAGCGTAGGTATAATAATAGAGGCCAACCAATGAGCTGATGCCGAGCGCCGTCAGACCGAATGTGGATTTCAGCTCAGGGATCATGACCCCCGGCGCGGAGCGGATGGCGTATTGGAAGAAATAAAAGACCAGGACGAGGAGCCAAGCCCCGACAAAAGACCAGTGAATCGCCTTCGCACCGGACGGCGGTATCGTCGAGGACGCCAGTCCTCCGCTTTGCGCTGACATTGGTACTCTCCTCGGTGACGTTTGGGCTGGCCGCTTGATGATCGCCAAGGGGGCTCCGATTCGTTCCCACCGCGGTCAGATTTCGATGATGACCTTGAGCGCCTGCGTGCTCGCCGCATGCCCGAAGGTTTCGTAGGCATCGAGAATCCGGTCGAGCTTGAAGCGGTGGCTGATGAGCTTGGTCGGATCGATCGTCCGCGCCTGCACGGACTTCAGCAGCATCGGCGTAGTGATGGTATCGACGAGACGCGTGGTAATGGTGATGTTCTGCGCCCAGAGCCGCTCGAGGTGCAGGTCGACCTTCACCCCGTGCACGCCGACATTGGCGATCGTGCCACCTGGCGCCACGATATCCTCGCATGTGATGAAGGAGGCGGGGATGCCGACCGCTTCGATGGCGGCGTCGACGCCGCGTCCTCCGGTCAGCTTCATCACGGCCTCTGCGGCCCTGCCGCCGGCGGCGCTAACCGTCGTCGTCGCACCGAACCGTTTCGCAACCGCGAGGCGATTGTCGTCGAGGTCGATCACGATGATTTCAGCGGGCGAATAGAATTGCGCCGTGAGCAATGCGGCCAAGCCGATCGGACCCGCGCCAACGATGGCAACCGTGCTACCCGGTGCCACCTTGCCGTTGAGAACGCCGCATTCGAAGCCCGTCGGCAGGATGTCGCTGAGCATCACCAGTGCTTCCTCATCGACGCCTTCCGGAATGCGATAAAGGCTCGTATCGGAGTGCGGAATGCGCACGTACTGGGCCTGGGTGCCGTCGATCGCGTTGCCGAGAATCCAGCCGCCGGTCGTGCAATGCGAATACATGCCGCGGCGGCAATACTCACACCGCCCGCAGGCGGAGATGCAGGAGATGAGCACGCGGTCGCCCGGGTGGAAGTTTGTCACGCCAGCCCCGACCTTCTCGACGATTCCGGTTCCCTCGTGACCAAGAATCTGTCCAGCTGCGCAGGTCGGGACGTCGCCTTTGAGAATATGGAGATCCGTGCCGCAGATCGTCGTCTTCGCGATCCTGACGATGGCGTCGCCGGCCGCCTTGATCTCCGGAACCGGTCGATCTTCCAACGACTTTCGTCCGGGACCGAGATAGACGAGTGCCTTCATCGTGCTTCTCCTCAATTGGAAGAGCGAGGCCCTTCCGCGGGAGCCAGCAGTACCCGCCTCGCCGAATCCAGATACCAGGGGTCGCCCGATACGTCTTTGACCTGGGTCAAGCATTCATCAAACTCCGAATTACAAATCCTCATGGGTGGCTTCCCGAATCGCTCGAAAGTCGCCTAGGACGAGTGATCTTGCCTCGCCCAGGAGATCTCCGATCAGCGAGGGGCGCGGCGGCGCCGCAACCTGAACGGTACAGGTCATGCCTGAGCTGATGAGCACCCCCTCCGGAACCTGATCAATGTGAATACGCACGGGAATCCGCTGGGCGAGGCGAACCCATTCGAAAGTGGGAGTTACGTTGGCCATCAGCTCGGGGCCGCTGGTGTTGTCTCGGTCCGTGATGCCGCGGCTGATGCTCTCGACATGCCCGCGCAGAGCGGGTCCGCCTCCCAATAGATAAATTGCGGCCTGCTCGCCTGGCTTGACGGCTGGAATCTTCGTTTCTTCGAAATAGCCTTCGATCCGGTAGGAGTCGCTGTCGATCAGCGCCATCAACCTGGTCCCGACGGAGGCGTACTGTCCGATGACGAGGGTCAGGTTGGTGACGATGCCATTCACAGGCGCCCGGACGACGGTCCGGCTGAGATCAAGCCGCGCCTTGGCGATAGCCGCCTGGTCCAGGGCGAGGGCGGCCTCGGACTCATGCAGTGCGCTTTCCGTCTTTTGGTAGGTGTCTTTCGAGACCGTACCTTCCGGCACGAGGCTGGCTTTTCGCCGCTCGGTCGCGCGGGCGTAGTCGAGCGTGGCGGCGTCGCGCTGCTCCTCTGCCAGCGCTCGATCGAGCGCGATGCGGTAGTCGGCCGGATCGATTTCGAAGAGCACGTCGCCCTTGTGCACGAACTGATTATCCTTGACGCGCAGGTCGTTTACGTATCCAGCCACCTCGGGCGCGAGCGTGACGACGTCCGCCTGCACTCTGGCGTCGCGTGTCCAGGGCGACAGCATGTAGTAGTTCCAGAGTTCGTAACCGCACACACAGGCGACTGCGACGAGGGCGAGAGTGGCCATTACGCGCGCGACGCTTTTCATCGGGGCGAGAGCGACCATTATGCGCGCGACGCTTTTCATCGGCGTCTCCTCAGGGAACGGGCAACAGGCTTAACCCGTAGAACAGGCAGACGAAGAGGGCGAGGCGAGCCAGCGGCGGATGCCACATGAGCCGATAAGCGCCAAGCCGCGACAGGAGCCGGTCCAATACGAGGAACGTCGGGATGGCGGCAAGAAAGTAAAGCAAGGCCGAAGGCGCGAGGGCACCGAAAAGGCTTACTTCGTGCAGCATCATCGCCTCCCAGCTTCATCGACCAGGAAGACGCCGCCACCCGCGATCTCTTGGTCGATCGCGGTGCGACGCCGAGCACGACAAGCGACCGCATCTTCGATCTCGATGAAAGCGCTTTCGGCAACCGGATGCCCGTTCGGGGCAAGCATGTGCATGTCGCGTTCGAGGCGTGGCCGTCGATCGCGCCTGCTGCCTCAATAACGGAAGATGCCCCGGCCGCACTTGCGGCCGAGATACCCCGCCGCGACCAGCTCCTTGAGGAGAGGGCTGGGTCGGTACTTCGAGTCCCCGAACTCGTCGTGCATGATCTGCATGACGGACAGGAGCACGTCGAGCCCGATCAAGTCGGCTAGGGCGAGCGGGCCGAGTGGATGGTTGCAGCCGAGCTTCATCCCTTGGTCGATCTCCGTCGCGGTCGCATCGCCCTCCGCGAGCACGAAAAAGGCTTCGTTGATCATCGGCAGCAGGATGCGGTTGACAACGAAGCCAGGCGAGCTTTTGACGGTGATAGGGGACTTCCCAAGCTGGACCGCGAACGCCTCGACGAAATCGTGGGTCGCATCGCTGGTCTGCAATCCACGAACGATCTCGACCAGGGCCATCGCCGGCACTGGATTGAAAAAGTGCATGCCGACGAACTGGTCCGGACGGGACAGGGCGGACGCAAGTTTGGTGATCGATACCGAAGAGGTGTTGGAGGCGACTACGCAATCGGGTCTCCTCATCGCGTCCACCTGCGTCAGTATCTTGGTCTTGAGATCGTAATTTTCCGTCGCGGCCTCGATCACGATGTCGGCTGTTGTCAACTCTTTGTAGGCGGCTGTCCCTTTGATGAGCCCGAGCGCGGTCCGCTTTTGAGGCAGCGTCAGTTTGTCTCGCTTGACCAACCGGTCAAGGCTGCCGTCCAGCGCGTCAAGGGCCTTTCGGATTGTCGCGTCGTCGACGTCGATCAGGACTACCCCGACGCCGGTCATCGCCGCGACTTGGGCGATCCCGCGGCCCATCGTGCCGGCGCCGATAACGGCGATTGTGCGAATTGTCATACGTCGCTCACTCCTATCGACACCCGTCGGCCAATGCCGACCGGTCCGTCTGTTGCCCCGGACGGCAGGGAGTGGCCGCGCGTGGCGCCTGGTCACTGTGTTACTCGGAATTTGTGATCCAGCCGAGTAAAGCTTGCCAAATCTCGGCAAAGTTTGGTTAAGCGCGCCCGCGAAGCGGACCGCGGTGTGAGCGGGGCCATCCTCGCTTCCTTCCGACGTTTGCTTTTGGCGCAGGCACAGGCACGGCGGGGCTTCACCGAGATTTGCAAAGATTTGGCAGGCTTTACTCGGTGCGACGAACGGTGCGACGTATATCGAGATGGGCGGCGCGTATCGAAATGCGAGCGCGCCTGATTTCAGCGACGCCCGACACGGCGGCTCATCATCCAGGATGTGACAGGACGTGAATTGGAGGGGAAGGTCATGGCGAAAATCTCGTGGGCAAGCGCGTTGCTCGTCGCCGTCGGGGTCGCAGGCGGCGCATGCAGCAACTCGGCGACGGGCGGGCAGGCTCAGCCAGTGGGTTACTTGAACACCCCCGATGCTCCTCTCGTTGCGCCCATCAATCAATACGAGACATCGAGCACTTTCCAGGAAAAACAGGAAAAGTCCGGGTACATGCCAGCTGCCGGTACCCCGCTTGTTGCGCCCGACAACCAAGACGAAACGTCGGACTCTACGCTGCAGAAGCAACAGAAGTCCGGGTACTTTCCGTCTGCAGGCGCTCCGCTCGTGAGCCCGACCACGACAGGAACTCACTAAGACCGCGAGCGCGGTGAAACGCCGGACCGCCTGGGATGCTACGAGGCAGCGATGCCGAGTGAAGAATGGCAGCTGCCGGATGGACTTTGGGCATTCTCCCGCGCGCAGGGACGAGACCGTCATGCCGAGCTCCACCCTATTTCTTCCAGCTACGGACGGTTTGCCGCTCTTCGTCCATCGCTGGCTGCCTGACGAGGCGCCGAAGGCGGTCGTGCAAATCGCCCATGGGCTCGCCGAACATGGGGGCCGCTACGCACGCCTGGCGGGGGCGCTGACAAGCGCCGGCTATGCGGTCTGGGCTGGCGATCATCGCGGACACGGACGCACAGCGCGGACTCCCGACGAGCTCGGTTTCTTCGCCGAGCGTGATGGGTGGCGCAAATGTATCGACGATCTCTGGCAGATAAACAAACGGATTGCCGCCGAACATCCGGGCCTCCCGATCGTGCTTATCGGCCATTCGATGGGCTCCTTCATGGCGCAGCAATTCTTGAGCGAATATGGCGACATGCTCGCCGGCGTCGTCCTGTCGGGCTCGACCGGCCGGCCCGCCGGCTTGGCGGCAATGCGAATGGTTGCACGCATCGAACGTCTGCGTCTGGGAGCGCGCAAGAGAAGCAAACTTATCAACGCTTTGTCCTTTGGCGCCTTCAACAAACCGTTCGCGCCGGCGCGCACTCCCGTCGACTGGCTGTCGCGCGATGAGGCCGAAATCGACAAGTACCTCGCGGATCCGCTCTGTACCTTTCTTCCATCGGTGCGGATGTGGATCGATGTTCTCGACGCACTGCACGACGTCACGCGCACCGCGCGCCTGGCAGACATCCCCAAGCGTCTGTCGATAGACGTCATCGCTGGCACCCGCGATCCCGTGAGCGCCGAGACCAAGACGCTGATACGACTTCTCGCCGCCTATCGCGCCGTCGGCCTCGAGCGTGTCACTCACCGCTTTTATCCAGATGCGCGACACGAACTTTTCCATGAGATCAATCGTAACGAGGTAACCCGTGATGTTCTGAAGTGGCTGGACGGCGTCATCGGCTGACGATCGTCGCGGAGCAGGAGGAGCGGCTGCGGTGCCGAGCCCGGGGCCGTAGGCGAAAACAAGGATCGAACGTCGTTGTATCGAGAAGCAGAGCGCATGGAACACAGCAACATCACCCCGCACGAGAGCGGGCTTGCTGGAGAAACGCTCTTTTCCGCGCAGGATCTGCGCAAGGCGATGATGAAGCACCAGATGACCGAGTTCGCCAAGGAAGAGGCTCGCGAGCGCGAAATGGCGCAGGCGCGAGCCGAGCGGGTAAAGCAGTTCAGGAACCCGATCGAGATTACGGAGGAGACGCTTGCCAACTTCATGCGGCGAGTTCAGCAGGCGGCAGACCACGGAGATAGGCAGACCCTCATTCTCCGGTTTCCCTCCGATCTCTGCACCGATAGCGGCCGCGCTATCAATAACGCCTTGGAAAGCTGGGAGAAAACACTGGTCGGCTCGCCCAAGCAGATTTACGACGTCTGGGCGGAGAATAACCGGGCTGAAGGCGCCGGAGGACATCAATGGTGTGTTCACCTCCGTGGCGGCCGGAGGCACATTGGGCGGCAGCGGCAGCATCGTGGCAATGACGAACCAGAATGGCGTGGTGCTTCACATGGCTTCGACCAGCGAGGGGTAGAGCTGAAATTGGCGGCGGAGGGCGTAAAGGTTGCGCTCACTCAATAGAGCACGTCGGGCAGCGCATGTGTCGGTCTCTCGACTTGCGACACGCTTGCGCTTGCCGGGGGGACGGCAAACGGAGCTGCGACGGTGAACTCATTTGTCGTGACGAGCCCGGAGGCTGAAACGGTGACGCTGACCGTCGTCGGCGATTGGTCGATACGCGACGGCGTGCCGTCGGTGAACGAGATTGCCCGCCTGTTGGCGCCGCCATCGGCAGTTCGTCGCATGACCGTCGAGGCGGCCGGTCTCATTCAATGGGACAGCGCGCTTCTGAGCTTCCTCTTTGCCGCAGCAGCGCTCTGCCGCGAACGCGGCCTCGCGGCCGAGTTCGGTGCTCTGCCGACGGATGTCCGAAGCCTGCTCGAGCTTGCCACCGCCGCGCCGAGGCACACGGGACCCAAGGCTGCGAGACGGCGGCCATCCTTCATCGCCCGGACGGGTGCGGTCACCGCGCAGCAAACGAGGGCGGTGTTGCGATTCGTCGCGTTTCTCGGCGAAACCGTCGTCGCGTTCGGCAAACTCCTCAGCGGGCGCGCGCGGTACCGCTCGACGGACCTGGCGCTCACGATTCAGGAATGCGGAGCTCAGGCGCTCCCGATCGTTTCCGTCATTTCACTGCTCGTCGGTATGATTTTCGCGTTTGTCGGCGCGATTCAGCTAAAGCAGTTCGGGGCCGGCATTTATGACGCGAACCTGGTTGCTGTGGCGATGGCACGCGAGATGGCGGCGGTGATGACCGGGATCGTGCTGACCGGCCGCACGGGCGCCGCCTTCGCTGCACAAATCGGAGCAATGCAGGCAAACGAGGAAATCGACGCTCTCTCGACCCTCGGAATATCGCCGGTCGAGTTTCTCGTGCTCCCCAGAATGCTGGCGCTCCTTGTGATGACACCTCTGCTCTGCATCTACGCAAACATTATGGGGATCCTCGGTGGGTTCTGCGTCGCCATCAACATTCTCGATGTCACGCCGGTGGCTTACCTTCTTCGTACGCGAGAGGCGGTGAGTCTCGGTGACTTCGGGATCGGCCTGGTGAAGGGCGCGGTTTTTGGCGGTCTCGTCGCCATCACCGGGTGCCTGTGCGGCATTCAATCTGGGCGCAGCGCGTCGGCCGTCGGCGCGGCTGCGACCTCGGCAGTCGTTTCCGGCATTCTCGCCATCATCGTCGCCGACGCGATTTTCGCCGTCCTGCTGAATATCCTCGGCCTGTAGGCGTGCGATGAGCACCGAACCGGTAGCTATCGCTGTCGACCGGGTGACCCTGGCCTTTGGCCAGGATGTGGTGCAGCGGGACGTGAGCTTCGTCGTGAGGCGCGGCGAGATATTCGTCATCATGGGGGGCAGCGGCTGCGGCAAGAGCACGCTGCTGCGCTCGATGATCGGCTTGCTTGCTCCTGCAGCCGGCGAGGTGCTTTACGATGGGAAGCCGCTGTGGGCGGCAGAGGACACTCAGCGCTCGGAAACGCAGCGCCGCTTCGGCATTCTCTTCCAGAGCGGCGCGTTGTGGAGCTCGTTGACGCTCGCGGAGAACGTCGGCTTGCCGCTTAGCCAATACACGGCGCTCAAATCGCGCGAGATCGCCGAGGTGGTATCGCTGAAACTGGCGCTGGTGGGCCTGAGCGGATTCGAAGACTACTATCCGTCCGAAATCAGCGGCGGCATGAGGAAGCGGGCGGGGCTCGCCCGCGCCATTGCGCTCGATCCGAGCATCCTCTTTTTCGACGAGCCGTCGGCGGGCCTTGACCCGATCAACTCGCGGCACTTGGACGATGTGATCCTCGAGCTCAGATCCGGTCTCGGCGCGACCATCGTCCTGGTCACGCACGAGCTCGCTAGCATTTTCGCCATCGCCGACAACTCGGTTTTTCTCGATGCCGAGACACACACGGCGATCGCGCATGGCGATCCAAGGAATCTGCGTGACCATGCGGCAAACGCGAAAGTGCGAGCGTTTCTCAACCGCGGCCCTCCCGTGTCTACCGCAGCAGGCGGTTGATGTCTAACGGAGGAGAATGATCGTGAGTCGGAGAGCAAGCCCAACCGTCATCGGCGCGTTTACCCTGGGGGCCATCGCCCTGGCCGTTGCAGCAATCGCCATCGTCGGCAGCGGCAAATTCTTTACCCAGCGCACGCGCGCCGTCGCGTTTTTCCATGAGGACATGCAGGGCCTCACCGTCGGGTCTCCGGTCGATCTTCGCGGCGTGCAGATCGGGACGATAACGGACATCCGAATACACCTCAACGTCGCCAAGATGACGCCGGTCATCCCGGTCTACATGGAGTTCAATTCCAGCCGCTTCGAGTTCGTGGGCGACAAGGAAGTGATAGACAGCATCGACGCACGCCTCGCGCGCCAGCAGCGGCTCAAGACTGCCATCGAAAACGGCCTTCACGCTCGCTTGGCCATCCAGAGCCTGGTCACCGGCCAGCTCGTCGTGGAGCTTGATCTGGATCCGGACGCGCCGCGAAAGTTCGTCGGCGCCGATCCCTCGACGATCGAGATACCGACCAGCCCGTCCGACATACAACAGGTCAGGAGCGCCCTTGCGCGGCTCCCGCTCGAGAAGATCGCAGAGTCCGCGTTGCGCCTCTTCGACGATGCCGACCGGCTCGTCGCTTCGCCGGAACTCCCGTCGCTGCTGCGGTCTCTGCTCGCGTCGGCCAATAGCCTTGACCAGCTGCTCAACTCGGCCCAGGCGGATCTTCAGCCGCTGGTTGCCAATGTAGACGCCGCGGTTGGCTCGGCGCACGACACTTTGGCGGAAGCGCAGAGCGTCTTGCGGGAAGCGCACACGACGTTGGCCACCGGCGATCATCTGATGTCGACCGACGCTCACGAGGCCCTCCAGGCGGGCACAGGCGCTCTAGAGAAGGCCGAGAAGACGCTGTCCGACGCTGACGGCCTGTTGGCGGCCAATTCGGCGCAACGCTACGACCTCGATCAGACATTGCGGAACCTCTCAGCGGCATCCCGCGCGCTGCGGGCTTTCTCCGAAGAGCTCGAACGCAAGCCGAACTCCGTCGTCATGGGCAAATAGGGGCGTGGACATGACCGCGTTTTCGCATCCGTCGGCCCTGACCCGAAGGCTGTCGTGCTTGGTCGTAATGCTCCTTGCGGCGTGCCAATCGGCGCCGTCTCGGTTCTACCTGCTCAATTCTAAGGCCGGGCCTCAATCGGACGCGGCGGCGACGGTGGCGTCGTCCGTGCTCCACCGCGCTCAGTATGGCCTGCCGCTTGGGCCGGCTCGATCGGCCGGTGCTCCGGCGGTCGGCGTGGCCGTGAGTGTTCCGGAATACCTCGACAGGTTGGATATTGTCCAGCGAAGCGGCGCCAATGAGCTAAGACCGGTCGATGATGCGCAATGGGGCGAAAGCTTGTCGGTCGCTGCAACGCGCGTGCTCGCCGAGAACCTGACGGCGCTCTTGCCGTCGTTCGACATCATCATGCTGCCGGCGCGCACTCATCGACAGTTGGACTATGAGGTCGATGTCGATCTTACCAGGTTCGAGAGCGATCTTGCCGGTAGTTCCGTTGCGGCTGGCCGGTGGAGCGTCACGGATGCTGCCGGTCGCGAAATCGCAGGTGGGCATTTATCGCGCAGGGATCAGGCCGGCGGAGCAGGCTGCCAAGCGATGGCTGCAGCCATGAGCCGAAATCTCATGGGTCTCAGCGGCGACATCGCCGCGGCTGTCGAAGCGGTGTCCCGCCGCAAGGAGAGTGCACCGCCGTCTCGCGTGACGGGGGGCGATCCGCGGCAATAACACGCTCGCGTCGGGCAGTCGTGCGGGCTGCTCTATGTCGCAAAGATTTGCCGAAAGTTGGAACGCTTCACTCGGACGGAAGAGGTAGGCGGTGTAACAATCGTCTCATTCGAAATGCAGAGCACGTCGCTGGTGGGTCGGCGGGAGTTGGAAAATGCGGTACTCGCTTGTCCTCTTTCTATAGGCCGTTGCCGCTCGGCACTGCAGACAGGCCCAGACGGGCCGGTCCTGAGCCAAAGATCGAAATCGGGCCCGATGCCTTGGCGCTTCCTCTCGAATCGAGTCCGCTTCCAGCCGGTCCGACATTCTCGCCGGGCCGGGTGCCTTTCTTGAAAGGAGGCGGCAATCGCGTGGAGCGACCGCACGAGCATAGCATGCCAGCGAGATCTTCGGTCGCTCGCGCGACGGATGCCAGGCCGAGCGTCCATGACGCATTTCCGTTTGATGCAGCTTTCTGGCGCAGTCGCCGGCGGGCTCGCCGGCTGGTCATTGCTGGAAAGCGTCACAAGGGAGTCGATATGTTCAAGCTTCAGCCGCCGAATCGATTCTCGTGGCGGCGGCTCGCAGCTTCGGCCTTGTTGGCCGTCGGATCGGGAGGGTGTGCAGGAACAGCGGTGAAAACTGGCCCTGCCGACGAGCCCTACGGGAATGGCAGCAGCGGGCGACCCATCGACTATCATGGCTTTCCGTACAACCTGAAGGCTGGCTGACAACCATCTTGGCGCAGGTCGTGCACAGACCTCTCGCGCCAAAGAATTGGCGCGAGAACGACACGAGCTGCCGCTCGGTTCACTAAAATTTGCGAGGATTTGGCAAACTTCACTCGCCTCCGCACGCCGCGCGATCTACCTGTTTGTTGAGTGAAGAGGCGAGCGCCTGCGCAAGTGCAATGGATGCGGCATCGGCTCTCCGAGCCCCTGAGCCGCCGCTCCGCACGGCGGCATCGACCTATCGCCCGGCGCGAAAGGCTTCGCAGAAAGACAACAAACAAAGGAGACGGAGCTATGGCAAAGATGAAGGCCGCAGTGGTGCATGCATTCGGTGAGCCCTTGCATATCGAAGAGGTGCCGATCCCGATGCCTGGCCCGGGCGAAGTTCTGGTGCAGGTGAGGGCGACCGGCGTTTGCCACACGGATCTTCATGCCGCCGATGGCGACTGGCCTGTCAAGCCCGCACTTCCCTTCATTCCTGGTCACGAGGGCGCAGGTGTGGTTGTGGCGATCGGCTCCGGCGTCGCAGGGGTGAAGGAGGGCGACCCGGTCGGCGTTGCCTGGCTGCACGATGCCTGTGGCGGCTGTGAGTACTGCGTTTCCGGCTGGGAGACGCTGTGCGAGGCTCAGCGCAACAGTGGATACACGGTCAACGGCAGCTTTGCCGAATATACGATAGGAGCCGCACCCTTCATCGCCAGGCTGCCGAGCAAGGTGAATTTTGCCCAGATGGCGCCCATCCTCTGCGCCGGCGTCACGACATACAAGGGCATCAAAGAGACCGAAGCCAAGCCGGGAGAATGGATCGCCATCTCCGGCGTCGGGGGGCTTGGCCATATTGCCATTCAATATGCCAAGGCGATGGGCCTACATGTTGCCGCGCTCGACGTGACGGAGGAGAAGCTGGCTCTGGCGCGAGCGTCGGGTGCGGACATCGCGGTGAATGCCAAATCGCCCGACGCCGCCGCGCAGGTCGTCAAACAGACCAGCGGCGGCGCTCATGGCGTGCTGGTAACAGCCGTGTCTCCGCCTGCCTTCGGCCAAGCTCTGAACATGGTGCGCCGCAAAGGCACAGTCGCTCTCGTCGGGTTGCCACCCGGTGATTTCCGGACGCCTATTTTCGACGTCGTCATGAAGCGGATCACCCTCCGCGGCTCGATCGTCGGCGGCCGCAAGGACCTCGCCGAAGCGATCGCATTTGCCGCGGAAGGCAAGATCCGTGTCCAACTCAGTGAGGCGCGGCTCGAAAACGTCAACCAGGTCTTCGCCGACCTCAAATCAGGAAGGGTGAATGGCCGCGTCGTGATAAGCTTCTAATCCCCGCGAGCTCGAAGGCATGAGCCATGCGGGTCGCGGCTGGTCGAACGGCTGGAAGCGGCGGCTGATTGTTCTCTTCTTCTTCGCATATTGTTTTCCGCAGACGCCGCCCAAGGCGGTCGTGCAGCGGGCGGCCCGACTGCAGCGCCATAGCGCGGCTTAATGGCCGCGATCTTGCGGCGCATTCGCTTGATGGCGCGTGTGACCGTTCGCGCGGTACGCGATCTTTTCCTGCGGTGTAATCCCGTCTTCGTCGAGAAAGTGCAGCATCAGCCGACAGTGTCGACCGGCTACGACGAAGTTTCCGGAGATCGATCGCTCTGTATGGCAGACACTGACGATGGCGACACCGATGCGGTGCGCGAGCGCGAGCCGCAGAGTGGCGAAAACGGCGCCCAAAACAGAATTCGGCAACGGTTGCGGCCGTTGGGACCTAATGAGTTGCATCGGGAGACCACCGGTCTAAACCGGATTTGACCGTGTGATGGCTAAGCTTGATCGCGACGCCGACGATCCGTCGTTTCGGCGACGCGCTGACGTCGCCAAGGCGCGTCACGAGATCCAGCAAGGTTGCGCCGCCGGGCATCGAAAATGTCAGCACCATATTGGAGAAGAGAACCGTGACTTCATCTGGTGAAGGTGCCGCGTCGCGTGCCGACTGCCGAGCCGACGGGCGCGGGATATGGCGATGAGAGGCAGGCCACGAAATCCGCGCGCCGCGCGCACGCGGCGCAAAATCATGTTCATGCGGCGCTGGATGAGTAGTCGCATTGGCCCATTCCGTCATTGGTTCTGCCTCCGGTCCCTCGAAGCAGGCGCGCTCGCATCACGAAGAGTAGCTTTCTCCGCGTTCGACGCCGAGTGAAGCCAGCCAAATTTCGGTAAATCGGCGTGAACCTGGTCGGCGCGCATAGCCCTCGCGAGTTAGGGCCGGCGCTCGCGGCCGGTCATGCGCGGCCTCGCGCTTCGGAAGATTTAACCGGACTTTGCGCGGCTTCACTCGTGCCGACGGAAAAGACGAACCAGATACTACTCGTACATCGACGGGCCGAAGCATCTGGACGAATAGCGTGCCCGCGGCGGAAGCGCGACTGTAATGCGCTCTAAGGAGGTCAGCATGACGCCTCTCGAATGGACAGGCCTGTTGCTCGGTCTTGCTCTGTCGTCGGATCTGGCTTGGGCAAGGTTCCGCGGCTGGCGCACCAAGCAGCAGGCGATCAAGTGCGGACGGACGTTGACCGCAAAATATGCGCTGTCGCCGCGTGGTCCATGGGGACGATCGGCAACAGGCAAAGGCGCATCCCCCGCAATAGCGACCCGGCGGAAAGAGGCGCCACGTGGCAGCGATGTTTGACGGCAGCATCGCCTGTTACCTGCGGGACATCCAGAAATTCCCATTGCTCAGCCGGGCGGAAGAATACGGCTTGGCCAAGCGCTGCCGGGAAAACGACGACCTCGATGCGACGCAGCGCCTCGTGACGAGTCACCTCCGCCTCGTGGCCAAGATCGCGATGCGCTATCGCGGCTATGGGCGGCCGATATCCGAAGTGATCTCTGAAGGGAACATTGGTTTGGTCCAGGCGGTGCGCCGCTTCGACCCCGATCGCGGAGTCCGGTTGGCGACCTACGCGATCTCGTGGATTCGCGCCGCGATCATGGAATACATTTTGCGGTCGGGGTCGCTGGTCAGGATGGGTACGACTGCAGCACAGCGGAAGTTGTTCTTTAATTTGGGGCGGCTCAGGCAGCGGATGGGGGCGATCAATGACGGCGATCCATCGCCGGACGTCGCCAGCAAGATTGCCGCCGAGCTCGGCGTGCCCGAAGCTGAGGTTTTCAGCATGAGCCGCCGGCTCGCCGGGCCGGACTATTCACTCAATGCCGCTGTACGAATTGCGGGCGTCGAGGATGGGGACGAATGGTCTACCCTTCTGCGCGACGACGCGCCGAACCAGGAAACTGTGATTGCGGAGCGTGCCGAACAGGAACGCCGGCGTCGCCTCGTGGACGAGGCACTGAAGCTTCTAAACGCTCGAGAGCGCGACATCATCGAAGAGCGGTGCTTCAAAGACGAGCCGACAACGTTGACAGAGCTTGGCGGGCGACACGGAGTTTCGTGCGAGCGAATTCGGCAGATCGAGCAGGGTGCAATCGAGAAGATGCGACGAGCGGTTGGTCTTAACCCGGATGGCGAAGCCCGCCTGACGTCTCTCGCTAGCTTGCCTCGTCGAGGAGCCGCTTCGCGGTCAGCAGATCTGCCGTCTCGAATCCTTCGGTGAAGCGGCCGTAGACCGAGGCAAGGAGATCGTGCGCCTCCCTGGTGCGTCCTTGCTTGCGCTGCAGGCGGGCCAAGCTGATCGCAGTCCGCAGCTCCCATGACAGGACTCCCTGTCGGCGCGACCATGCGAGGGCGTCCCCAAACAAATCCTCGACCGCGGGGGCGGTATTGCAGCCGCCTTCGAGCAGGACGAGTTCGCCTTTGATCCGGAGCAGCTCGGCCACGCACCAGCGCTCCTCGGTGCGCTCGGACCGCTCAAGCGCCTCGTCGATTGCCTCAAGCCCCTGTGCGACCTGTCCGGCCCGGCCGAAACCCTGCGCCAGCTCTGATATGAACGCCATATAACGCAGGGCGGAGCGCGTTTCGCGTACTTCGTCCAACGCGCTACGAAGGAGTTGCAATCCTGCAACGACATCACCGCGCTCTATGACCAGCGCGCCATTGAAGCTCCTGCCCCAGCCATGCCAGAGCGCCAGGCCGTGCCGTGTCGATTGATCGAGCAGCATCGAGATCGAGTGTTCGGCCGCAGCCAGGTCGCCCACGAAGAGCGCGACGGGGCAGGCCGCGCTGGCTAGCGCGTAGCAGAGCGACATCGGATGATCGAGCGTGCGGGCCTCCTCGACGGTGCTTCGGGCGGTGCGCATGGCCTGGTCCGGAAATCCCTGCAGCCAGAGGATCCGGGCAAGAATGACGCGCGCCGTGACGCGCTGGTCGAGTTGAAACCGGATCGTATGGGAGCTGCGTACCGGCGTGACGTATCGATGGAGCATGAGCTCGATACTGCGCCGGGCTTCCGTCTGGTTTCCTAAGTAGTGGAGCACGACGCCGACCATCCGGTCGCCGATCGGGAGGTCGAACGCTCTGGCTGCGCCTTCGGCAACGCTGCGGAATCTTTGGGCGAGAGCGAAAGCGGACCGATATTCGCCATTGCTAATCCGGTAAACCCACAGTCCCCACAGCGCCCGCAGTTGGTACTCGTTATCATCAAGCCTATCCGCAAGTTCAAGGGCTTTCGTCCAGGCGGTGGCAATCTCGGGCACGGGGCCTTTGGTGTACATCAGCGACGCGCCATGGGCTGCGGCGAGCTGCATTTCACAGCGCGCATCTTGACTAGGTCCCGACTCGATGCGCAAAAGTGCTCGTTCGACGCGATCCCGAGCCTCGGCCACCAGCGACAGCTGGAACCACAGCGGCACTGCGGCCGCCGTGAGGGCAAGGCCGACCGACGCGTCGCCGCTCGGCGAGAAGGCCCAGTCCAACGCTGCGCGGACTTCGTCGATGCGGCGAGCATAGTCGGCAAGCCACATGGCTGTTGGCTTCGAGTCCCATTCGGCCGCGGCCTTTTCGAAGAGATTCCGGTAGAATTCGGCATGTCGCCGAACCAGCCCGTCGTACTCTCCGCTTTCCCTAAGTTTCTCGAGCGCATAGGCGCGCGTCGTCGCAAGCAGGCGGTAGCGCACCATCGTGCCCCCGACATCCGCGCTGACCAGCGACTTCTCAATCAGGTTCACTACGATGTCGGCGACCTCCGACCCGATCACCTCTTTGCTCGCCGCCAGCACGCTTGCCGCCTCCAGCGAAAAGGCGCCAGCGAAAATGGCCAGACGGCGCAAGACGAGGCGTTCAAGCTCGGGGAGAAACTCGTAGCTCCAGTCGAGGGTGGCGCGCATAGTCTGGTGGCGGGGCAGCGCCGTGCGGCGTCCGCTCGTGAGCATCCGCAAGCGATCTTCCAAACGCAGAGCCAGGCCGTGGACCCCGAAGACATCGACACGTGCTGCGGCGAATTCAATGGCGAGCGGAACCCCATCCAGCTTCGAGCAGATGTCGGCAACGAACGGGGCGTCGGAATCGCTGAGCTCGAATTCGCCCAAGCTCGCGGCGGCGCATTCGACGAACAGTTGCACCGCCGGAAAAGCCAGCGCCTCGCTTGCCGTGAGGCGGGCAGAGGGGGGAGGGCTCGCCAGCGGCGCCAGTCGATGTAGGTGCTCAGCCTGGGCGCGGAGCGGCTCTCGGCTGGTCGCGAGGACGTGGACGCGCGGCGCACCCTTCAGAACCGCTACGACCAAGGTTGCTGCCGCGTCGACGACATGCTCGCAATTATCAAGCACCAGGAGCGTCTGCTTGTTTCTCAGCGCGGCGACCAAGGCTGGCAGTGGATCGGTGGCACGGAGCTCGAGCCCGAAGACGGCAGCGACTGCCGTCGGTACGAGGCGTGCAGCCGCGACGGGTGCCAGGTCGACGAACCAGACCCCATCCTCGTAGGCGGGGAGCAGCGCTTCGGCCACCGCAAGGGCGACGGACGTCGTGCCGACTCCCGCGGCTCCAATGATGGTGATGAAGCGTTGCCGCGGGAGCTGCTCCGCGAGCTTCCTGACAGTATCGGTCCGCCCCACCATCCGTGTGAGCATCAGTGGCAGATTGTGCGCGTGCTTCGTTGCTGCGGTCTGCGGCGCCGATGTGCTTGCGCTCTCCGCGACCGTGATTGGAGCGACGAAGCGGTAGCCTCGCCCTGGAATGGTCGCGAGATACCGATTGCCTGCTTGACCGTCGGCCAAGGCTCGGCGCAAGGCGGCGACATGAACCTTGAGATTGCATTCCTCTACAACGGTCGTCGGCCAGACGCGCGCCATGAGTTCGTCCTTGGTGACCAGCTCACCCGGACGCTCGACGAGGGCGATCAGAACCTCCAGTGCTCGACTGCCGAGACGGAGAGCCTTGTCGCCGTCCAACAGCAGCCGTTGCGCCGGAAGCAGACGGTAGCGGCCGAAGGAGATCGCGCGCTCGGCCGAAGCGGCGGGCCGATCAGCCAGCTTAACCCCCCTTTACAACTTTCAACTTAAAAAAGCTTACGACCGGCGCCGTGCACTGTCCATTGCGCTGCTCGAGTGCTCGGGGGAGGCGGCGTCGCCGGGGCCGAGATGGCGCTTAGATCGTCCTCCGCTAATCGGAGCCGGCTGTGTACTCGGCATGACGGCGCCCGACCGCATCGCCTTCGCCGCTTTCGGCAAGCTTCATCCGGGCATAAGCGCGCGTCGTTTCAAGCAACTGCAGACGCGGCTCGACGGCTCGCACATCCGCCATGATCAGCGATTTCGCGACCAGCTCCAGCACCTGATCGACGACCTCGCTCTCATTGAGCAAAGCATCTGCGGCTACCGCCGCGGCCGCGGGAAGCGTGAAGGTCCCGACGAAGACCGAAAGACGCCGCAATACCGCCTGCTCGCGCTCGCTAAGGAGCCGATAGCTCCAATCCAGGGTTGCAAGCATCGTCTGCTGACGCGGGGAACCCGTGCGACGCCTGCCGCTTAGCGCCCGCAAGCCCTGGTCCATGCGTGCGGCAATACCCCGGACCCCAATGGCGTCGACACGGGCCGCCGCGAACTCGATGGCCAGCGGAAGCCCGTCAAGCTTCCGGCAAATTTCCGCGACGATCGGTGCGTCGGCATCGTCAAGCTCGAATTCGCCCATACTTGCGGCGGCACGCTCGACAAATAGTTGAACCGCTGGATAGGCGAGAGCTTCGGCCGCGCTGAGCAGTGCCGACTGCGGGGGAGTTTGCAGCGGAGCGAGGCGGTGCACCTGCTCGCCCTCGACCCGTAAGGGCTCACGGCTCGTCGCCAGGATCTGTACCCCCGGCGCGTAATGAAGCAAGGCGACCGCCATATCGGCGGCGGCGGCGATGACGTGCTCGCAGTTGTCGAGGATCAGTAGCATCTTCTTGTCGCTCAGCGCCGCCAACAGCCCCGACATGGGAGCTTCCGGTGAAATCTGGAGGTTGAGCACGCCGGCCAAGACGCTTGCCACGGGGTCGTTCAGCGACGCCAGATCCACCATCCAGACGCCATGATCAAATCTGGGCACCAGCTCCTCGGCGACCGCGAGAGCAACGGAGGTCTTTCCGATGCCACCCGGCCCGACAATGGTCAACAGGCGCTGAGTCGACACGCGCCCAACAAGCCTGCGAATTGCGTCGCCACGGCCGATCAACCGGGTCAGGAAGGCCGGCAAGTTATGAGCGTGACCGGCGATGACCCATTGCGATTGCCGCAGTTCGACAGTTTCCTCTCTGACGGGTGCGACAAAGCAATAGCCGCGTCCCGGGATCGTTATGATGTAGCGGCTCCCGCCGCTGCCATCGCCCAGCGCCCGACGCAAAGCGGCAACATGGACAGTAAGGTTATCCTCCACCACAACGGTATTCGGCCAGGCGCGGGCCATGAGTTCATTTTTGCTGACCAGTTCGCCTGCGCGTTCGACCAAGGTGATCAGGATGTCAAGGGCGCGACCCCCGAGACGAAGCGGCTGACCGCCGTCCAGCAGCAGCCGCTGGGCTGGAAACAACTGGAAGGAGCCGAAGGAGATCGAGCGCTCAGCACGGGAATCCATGGTTTATGTTCCCCGAGAGGCGCTCTTGGCCAAGCAAGAGCGCGGGTTCAAGGGATCTCTTTGGATCTCTTTCTCCTCGCAGGTAAATAGACCTAGAATTGTACAGCCCCCATCCCCTGAACGGGGGATAGCTCGGCAAGTTTCGGGGGATGCGAGGAAGGCGGCAAATCGTGCAGAGCGCGTCTCCTGCCGCTGGCGGGCGAGGGACCCAGATGGCTTCCGGCAAGCAGCTACAGCTTCTCACCACCAAGGTCCTGGTGCCGCGCTCGCTGGCCGGACTAATCGAACGACCGCGCCTGCTCGGGATGATCGACCAAGTGCAAGCGAAGCGGCTGACCCTAATTAGGGGAGGTGCGGGGTTCGGCAAGACCACGCTGGCGATCGCCTTTGCCGAGCGACTTGAAGAGATGGGCCATCCCGTCGCCTGGCTGGCGCTCGATCCGGACGACAACGAGCCCGCTCGCTTCCTTCGGTATGTGGCCGAAGCGCTGCAGCAAGCCTGTGGTGTTGGCGAGGCCTCAATCCGCTTGTTGTCCGATATTTCTCTGGCTGCTCCAGCGACGATCGTCGCTAGTTTGATCAACGAGCTCGCGGAGGTCGAGGACGACGTCTATTTGATCGTCGACGACTACCACCTCGTTACCGACCATGAGATCCATGCGAATTTAGTGTATCTTTTGAGACACGCGCCGAGCCGTTTTCATCTCGTGCTGACGACTCGCGTCGAGCCCGCACTGCCCCTCACGGGGCTCCGAGCCGAAAATCAACTACTGGAGATCGAGGCGGATGCGCTGCGTTTCGACGGCGATGAAACGCATCGCTTTCTCGAGCGGGAGAACATTTCCGCTCTGCCGGCCGATGCGAGGGTGCTGCAGAAGAGAACGGAGGGCTGGCCCGCGCTGGTGCGAATTTTCGTCTCAACCCTGAAGCCGGGCCAAAGTTTCGCGCATAGCCTGGAGAGGTTGTCTGGATCGGTACGTCCCATCGGCGCATATCTTGCGGAAATGCTCGAGGGCCTGCCAAGCGAACTCGTCGGCTTCATGATGCGGATGTCGATCGTGGACCGACTCTCAGCACCGCTGTGTCATGCCATCACCGGTGTAAAATCTGGAGAGGAACTGCTGGCGACGATGGCGAAGCATCAGTTGCTGCTTGCGCCGCTCGACCGAGACGGTGGGTGGTTCCGATATCATCCGCTCCTGGCGGAACATCTGCGCGAGCGACTGAGAAACGAGCTCGGCGACGAGATCCCCTGGCTGCATCGGCGTGCCTGCCGGTGGTACGCAGCGCAGGAGGTGTGGACGGAGGCGGTCCGGCACGCGATTGCCGCCGGTGACATGGACCAGGCCGTCGGCTGGATCGAGCACTGCGCCATGGACCTCGTGAAGCAGGGAGACCTGCTCACCCTCATGGACTGGCAACGTCTGTTTCCGACGGCGCTTATGCGGGGTCAGATAGCGGTCAGGCTGGCGATCGCTTGGGGATTGGCGCTCGCGTTGCGCTTTGAGGAGGCGCTAGCGGCAGCGGCAAGGCTCGAAAGCGATATCGGAAGTGAGGGTACGCCGAATGCGGAGCAGATACGATGCGAATGCGAGACGATACGCTCGGTCGCGATCGCGCTGAAGGACGATAGTGAGTCCGCGTTGAGCCTAGCCGAAGCCGCGCTCCGACATACCAACGATCCCTGGACGGCAAACGTCGCTTCGAACGTGGCACGCCTTGGTTATCTCAAGGCCGGCGATTTCAAAAGATTCTATGCGGTCCCCTGGATCCCATATTCGTATGAGGAGGACCGGCGGAACCTCTTTGCATCGATTTATCGACGCTGTCTGTTGGGCATTGCAGAATCTCAACAGCTCAGGCTGGCGACAGCGGAACGCCACTACGTCGGCGGCATGGACTTGGCGCGCGAGCATATGGGGCCGGATTCAGTAGCGGCCGCCTTGCCCGCCAGTTTGCTCGCCCAGATTCGCTACGATCAAGGGCGCCTGGACGAAGCGGAGAACCTGATCCTCGATCGTGTCCCGCTGATTTTCACCGCCGCGATGCTGGAATGCGTGCTGAGCGCTGGTCTTGTCCTGGTACGAATCGCCGAGTGTCGCGGAAATCTGGACCGCGCCTACGTCCTGCTCGAGCAGATGGAACGTTTGGGCCGCGAGCGCGGTTGGGGGCGCCTCATTGCCGCCGCGCTCGCCGAACGCATTCGCCTGTATGTCGCGGAAGGCCGGGTCGCGGAGGGCGGGGCGTGTCTCGATCGACTTGATGAGCTTGCCGCCCGATATGTGCCGACGGCGCGCTGCGCTTGGTCGGACATTCGCGGCTATGCCACTCTTGCACGCGCGGAATTCGCATTGGCCGGACAGCGGCCGCGGGACAGCATTGCCCTGCTGAAGGCACTCCTGGACGAAGCCGAAGCGGCGCAAAACCACTATCTCGCCTTGCGCGTGACGACCCAGCTCGCCATCGCATCCTTCAGCGCCGATGAGCCGGCCCAGGCCGCAACGCACTTTCGCAGGGCGGTCAGCATGGCTGCGCCGTCAGGCATTCGCCAAGTGATCCTGGACCAGGGGCGGCATGTCGGTCCGCTTCTGCTTCGCATGCAGGAGAACCTGCGGCGCACCGGTACGCACCCCGAACTTTTGCCTTATCTCGAGAGCTTGCTTGCGCGATGGGGCGAGCGCTTTCAGTCCGAACCTCGCTCTACCGCGGCGTCGGGAGCCGCCGGATCGCTGAGCGCGCGGGAACGCACGATTCTCGAACTGATCGGGCAAGGAAAATCTAACAAGGAAATCGCCCGTGTGCTCGACATCACACCTGAGACGGTGAAGTCTCATGTCAAGAATCTCTTTCTGAAACTCGCCGTTGAAAGGCGCGCCCAGGCGGTCGCTCGCGCGCAAGGTCTCGGTCTCGTCAGGACACAGTAGCGACACGGTTTTCCGCGCCAGAGAAGACGGGCGCTAGGAAGGCACTGAAGCTGAAGACCAAGAAAGTCATGGCGCCGGCGGCGGCGCCCTTCACCCGAACAGCGCGGCGGTCGCCGTCCCATCCCATTTTTCAGAACAGGTTCTTAGCGCAGCACCGTCCGGCTGTAGGGGTCGGCCTTCGATGCCTCGCGCGACAACCAGGCGACCTTCAGGCGGACGCGCTTGATACGCCAGCCATCGGCCGAGCGGCGCAGCTCCCACTCATAGCTCGCGCCATTGTCGAAATGCTCGTGCGGGCGGGCGGGATCCATGATGCAGCCGATCCAGGCATTGTTGCGCACCGTCGCGCGATCGCCGTCGAGCTTGATCTCGAGAACGCCGAAGAGGTGCTCGAAGCCTTTGAAGGTGGTGAGGTTCTTGGCGCACCAGGCGCCCAGGCCGCGACCGCCGTCATAGGTGCCGAACGGGAACTCGGCGCGGGCATCCTCGGCAAAGCACTGTTCCCACTCGCTCCAGCGGCAGGCATCGATCGCCGTGACGTAACGGTTGAGCAGCTCGGTGATCGCCGCGCTGTCCTCGAGCTTCCGCAGACGCTGCTCGAGCTTCTGCACCGCAGCCCCGTCGCCCGTATTGTCCGTCATTCCCGCGCTCCTTCCCATTGACCTCAATCAGTTCCCTGCGGCCGCGGCGGCTCAGCGGTTCCACGCCACCCCGCGCATGTCGCCGTCCCGGAGGAACTTCTCGTGCATGGCGAAGGCGGCGGCGGAGATCGGCTCGTGGCCCGGCTTGCAGAATTTGATGTAGTCGCGGAGCTGCTCGCGATAGGACGGATCGGCGCAGTTCTCGATCACCGCTTCGGCGCGCTGGCGCGGATCCTTGCCGCGCAAATCGGCCACACCGTGCTCGGTGGCCAGCACCTGCACGGAATGCTCGCTGTGATCGGTGTGGCTGACCGCCGGAACGACGGTCGAGATCTTGCCGTCCTTCTCGGTCGACGGGCAGGTGAAGATCGAGATATAGGCGCTGCGCGTGAAATCGCCGGAGCCGCCGATGCCGTTCATCAATTGGCGCCCCATGATATGCGACGAGTTCACGTTGCCGAACAGATCGACCTCGATCGCCGTGTTCATCGAGATGACGCCGAGGCGGCGGGCGATCTCGGGATGGTTGGAGATCTCCTGCGGCCGCATCAGGATGTGCTGACGGAAAAAGTCGAGCTTGCTGTGGACGTATTCCGCCATCTCGTGGCCGAGCGTCAGCGCGGTAGTCGAGGCGAAGGTGACGCGGCCGTTCTCGAGCAGCGGCACGACGGAGTCCTGCAGCACCTCGGTGTACAGCTCGAAGGCCGGTATCTTCGGGCTCGCCCCCAGGGCGGCGAGGACCGAGTTGGCGATGCCGCCGACGCCCGATTGCAGCGGCAGGAACGATTTCGGCACCCGCCCGGCGCGCAACTCGCCGACCAGGAACTCGGTGATGTGATGGCCGATCCGCCGGGTGATCTCGGTTTCCGCCGGCAGATCGCGGCCCTGGTCGGGCTTGTCGGTCAGCACGATGCCGACGATCTTCTTGGGATCGACGACGCAGACCGGGCTGCCGAT
>Ga0335075_10002149_pt1 | contig 31910 bp, 29 predicted proteins | sample Lox_Sample_24_FD_206723 | JGI IMG/M metagenome (GOLD analysis project Ga0335075, IMG submission 206723) | Soil microbial communities from Loxahatchee National Wildlife Refuge, Florida, United States - Lox_Sample_2.4 | ecosystem: Environmental > Terrestrial > Soil > Wetlands | place: USA...
AGCCAAAAACGGCTTTTCGGTCGGTAGAATCAACGAATTTACTAGCCTCATGGCCATAGACACGCATTTTTGAGGTTGAAGCGTTGAAACGGTAACGCACCGCAGGAGGCGAGGTAACGAGTCTCTGAATAATTCGCGCGTCGCCCGGCCGGGGACAAAAACCGGCCCGTCCAGGCATCTCCCGGACCTAAACCCGTTTCAACGTTTCAACGGCTGCCAATCAAAACCATTCCCTCCTGCCATCAACGTACGTTCGCACAAACTCATCGTCAGATTTGCACAGGTAAATGATGCCTTCAATAATGCCGATAATGTGGGTGATGGGCAGAAGAAAACCGCATGTGAGGATCGTTACGAGCAGCACGATCAGTCCCGCGCCGGTATATCCCAAAATGAACTTATGCACACCCAGGCTGCCGAGCAAAATTGCGCAGACACCGGCCGGTATTTTATTTGATGCGCGGGGGTTGTAACTTGAGCCCGAGGGGCCCGAGGCCGGCGGCGGCGCCAGGTTGAATTCGGAAGTAAATTCGGGAAATGAAATCAGCGGTTTCCATTCCGTGGAACCTTCACTTTGGGCGAGGGTCTGGGCGTTGGCGCGGCGTTCGGCAATCCACTGTCGAACCTGGTCGGCGGTGATTGGCCCGTATTGCCTGCCGTCTGTTCCTATGATTTTATACATAATCTGTGTTTTCTGATTTTAATCTTCAGGGCTGAGAGCAATTTCAGGGCGCCGACCACCATGAGACACACAGCGGGCGCCATAATCATGGTATCGGGGACTGCGGGAGGCTGGCTGCCGGGCAGCGGTGATATTGGAGGGAAGCCCGCCTTGATACCGCACTCGGGGCACAAACCGAATAGCACTTGGGGCGGCAAAGGCTTTCGGCAATTTGTGCAGACTCTTTCTGTATACATACCAACTATTACTTAGGAATTGGCAGCAGGAGGTTACAGAAAAAATGGCGTAAAGGCGTAATAAATCGCCACCTTGCCAAATCTCAAATGTCAGTGCTGTTTCTATTCGTTTCATAGCTGCGGCCAATCATCTTCTTTCCAAATGCCTTTTAGGACGTCATCGAGCCCTTTGTTATCATTGGCGTTTACCATAATAAAATCTCCACTTCGTCCGCCCGCGCGCCCATGAGGCAGGCACAAAGGACAACCCAGCAGACGGACATTTTTTTATTTGTTCCCGGGATGGAGTGAAGAAGGATCGTTGGTTTCATGCCGATTGTTTGAGTGTCTTCGGGCTTCACAATTTGCAAGCCATCGTTTCATTACTCACTACGGAATCGGCAGCGAAAGGTTGCGGAAAAAATCTCAGACTTCTCAACTAATTTGCGCTCCATTTGTAGTCGTAGCCCGGGGGCGGATTATAGGCGTCTGCCGGCAAATAGAGATTCGTGTAAAGGTAAATCGGTATGTAGCTGGCGTGGCCATCTGCGAAGCTGACCACATTTCTGGCATTGTTAAATCCAAACGCTCCCGGCGGCGGCCGCATCGGATCGTGCCATGTAAATGGCCAGCCGGCGGAGTCCTCGGTGACGATAACGGTTTTGGAGGGGCCTTCTATGGCACCGAGTTTCCAGCCATAAAGTCCGGGAATGCCAGAATCAATGTCTGGAGGCAGGTCAGGCAAAACGTCAGGATACTGCCCAAAGCCGTTGTACTCATAACTGGAATAGTAGCTGCCGGGTTGGTCGTGCAAGCTTGTGGGAGTAAGCTGAGCAGGCGAAGCGTCTTCGTCAAAATAAAAGAATGTGTCTGCCGGGCACGCAAAAAGCCGGTCGTGCGGTGAAGGCGCGCCATGGAGACCGAGATAATTCATCACGAGCGGTTTGTAGAAAAACATGAACGTATTGGTTCCGATATAAGTAGTGGTCGTGTTGGTAATCATCGGCAGCAAATCACCGTTGTCCGCGGCATATAGCTGAATGGCGTGATTGATTTGATCGAGATTGTTCAGACAGGTGGTTCGCTGCGCGCTTACCCTGGCCTTGCTTAAGACGGGCAACAATATCGCTACCAGTATGGCGATAATGGCAATGACCATGAGCAATTCGATGAGTGTGAACGCATCATTCCGGCGCGACAAAGCTCGCCCGCTCTGAGCATCGCGGAACGTCATGCATCGGTCTCTTTGCATAGCCGTGGGTTCGAATTTATCATTTCGCTGTGCGCATTTGAAATTCTGAATAGTTTGCCTGAGTCAAGGTCATTGACGAGGAAAAGCCGTTTTGAATCCAAACACCGGCCATTTCGCTGTTGCCGTTGTGCAACCGGCCTTCAAACATGCCCAAACCATCCATTGGCGTCAGTTTGACGGTGGTCCCGTCGTAACTCACCGCGGTGGGCTGGCTGTTTGTGAACCCATAGGGATCGTACAAGTCAGCTCGGAATGTTCCATCGGATGCCTCCGCAATTTTTACCTGGATGTCAGAGGCGTATTTTCCCCGGCCAAACGTTCCGGCCCAAAAGCCCTGCAAATCCGAACCGGCGCGTGGCGCAAATTCGGCATCGGTCAACGGTTCGGGAACTGGAGTTGGATTATTGGTTCGCCGAAATACCGTCGTCGCGATGACAGCATTTTCCCGCCGCAGCATAACCTTCCAGGTTATTTCGTCCCCGGAACGATTCACTGTGCCGACAAAGGAGCGATCCGCCCACGCGATTTCGCCGTGCAGGTTGGGATACCTGTAGGTGAACGTATCAATTGGGAAATCGTGCTCACCCATGCCTATGTCGTCATATGTCACCTGATAAACGCCATTCACTTTGGTGATTCGCATGACGCCTGTATCCTTTGCCGGTTCTCCCGGTCCAACGCCCGCGTTCGGCACGCTCGCCGTGCCTTCCCATGTGCCCTGAATGTCCGGCACGGGCAGCAATGTGTTCACGACCATCGTTGTTCCGCCAATGCTTAGCAGCGCGATCGCTACGCCGACAATGGTTGTTTTTGTCTTTGACCATGCCATAACTTTCAATGCTCCTTTTGCGAGGGTTAAGGTTGAAGTGGAAGCAGCCGCGCCTTTGGCCAGCGCGGCGGCGGTTGACATCTTCGCCAGCGCAGGGGGAGCGGCCATCACGAAATTGGCCGACATCGCCCCGGCAATGGTTTCCGCCGTTGAATTCACGCCGTGCCTCGAAAAGTAGACCCGCAATTTTTCCAGTGCCCGGTTCACGCGCATTTTTGCCGCCGCTTCGCTTGCGCCTAAAGCGGCGCCGACTTCTTTTAAACTGTGTCCTTCAACGAAACGCAAAACGAGCGCATCACGGTCGGCCTGACTTAGCCGCATTATGGCGTCTTCGAGCAAAGGCGTGATTTGTGACCAGACTGCCGGATCTTCTTGATTTGAAGGAGATTGCATATAAGCCTCCTGTTCGCGGCGTTGACGGCGAAGTTCCTGTTTAATTGCGTGGCCGGAAACGTAGCAAGCCGAACGATAAAGCCAGCCGGGAAGAACGGTCTTTTTATTGAGGGTATCGGCTTTTTGCGCCAGAATAGTGAATACTGCTTGCGTGATTTCTTCGGCCAATTGCGAGTTTCCCACCCGCCGGAACGCCGCCGAATAGACGAGATTCGTATAACGTGAGACGAGCGCAGCGAAAGCGCTTTCGGATTGGCTGGTGACGAATTGCCGCACCAGTTCCATGTCATCATTGGCCATTCACCTATTCATGCACGCCCATACGAAAAAAGTAACAAAATATTTGGCCGAAATTGCCGGTGAAATTGCAATGATTGTTAGCCGTTAACCCACGTCATCACGCTTCAATGGACCTTGAGGATTTCAATGTTCCCACCCCCGGTTCGCAGTTCCAGCGACGGGCCGCCGCCGTTAATGGTTCCTTTCAACCGATCGCCCGAAAGTTTGCCTTCAAACTCGACTGGCAGGTCGGTTCTTACCGTGCCTGACCCCGTGCGGGCATCCAGGTTTAGCGCCGAGTTGCCCGGAAGACGCACCCTCACGTTGCCGCCGCCGGTGCGAAATGCGCTGTCCGCCGTTGGCGCGGCAACAAAATCGGCCGAGACAGATCCCCCGCCGGTCCTGGCCTGGATATCCGGGCCTGTAAACCCTTCGATGGTGATGTTGTCGCCCCCGGTTCTGATCTGCAGCGGGCTCTTGCAATTGTGGGCATAGACATGGCCGCCACCCGTCTCGCCCTCAACGTTTCCGTCAATGTCTTCGAACTTGATGTGGCCGCCACCAGTCCTGACGTGCAGATCTCCGCGCAAACTATCCAGTTCAACGCCACCACCGCCGGTTGTCACCCGGACGTCGAATTGCCGCGGCACGGTGATTTCATAATGAACATTCAGATTGGGCTGGTTCCACCCAAAAAATGAGTGAAGGCTGTCTGGCTCGGTCGAATTGATGGAAATGGAGCTTCCGGTTTTCTCAATCACCACATGTTCTTCCCGCAAAATTTTAGCGGCGTCCGAATCGCTCGCGCCCGTCACGTCGCGTTGCACCTCGATTCCGATCGTGTTTTGATCCGCGCCGGCGATATGGACGCCGCCGCGTTCCACGCTCATAGTCAAATTGCCGCCCGGTGCGACAGCGAGAGACTTCGAAAAATTGGTGGCATCTCCAATGTCAATCGCCTGTCCTAAACCCTGAGAACCGGCAAAAAGCGTCAGGCCGACGCCGATAAGAGACGAGAGAAGAATGTTTTTCATGGGCTTTTATTTTCATGCATTCTGTTCATTGCTTATATATCTACTACGGAAATCCGCCACCAAAGGTTGCGCGAAATTTACGCTTTACGCGCAGTAGGAGACGAGGTATGCCAGTGGCGCTGCCACCGAGTCTCTGACTAATTCGCGATTTGCCTGGACAACTATCAAGCGACTGTGCGGAGATAGATATTGATATATGAGGTCTGAAAATCCGCAACATCCGCTACAGCGTTGAATATCAACGACTTAAACCGCAACAAATCCGAAACAAATCCGCAACAGGGTCGCAACAACTGGCTAACCATCACCCGAACCAAAAACCACTTCAACACTTCAACCCCCTTACACCGCAAGCACCGCGAATAAATGCCGCAATTCCGCATCCACTTCCCCCGGTTCACCAACGGTATGGGCGATTTCATCGCGGAGCAATTGGCGATAGCGCTGGCGCATTCTGTGGACGGCCGATTTCACGGTGCCTTCGCTTACGCCCAGCTTTGTGGCCAGTTCCGCGTATGGATGCGTGGCGCGTTCGCCGACCAGGCAGGGGTTCAGTTCGGCGAACAATTCCGCGCGACCCTCCTGCTTATATTCATCAGCGAGCCGGCGGAGCACTTCTTCAAGCAGGGCGAGCGCCCATCGCCGTTCATAATTTTGTTCGGGCGTGGTTTTATCGGCCGGTTCGTGTCCGTAGCGCGTTTCGGCGGTTTCGAATTGGAGCGGCAAAATGGTTGCGCCGCCGCCGCGTTTTTGGGCGCGCGCGCGCGTCCATTCATTTGCCAGAAAATGATTCATGACGCCGAGCAGGAAGGAGCGGAATCGTCCGCGGTTCGGGTCCGCGTGGGCGAAGGATTGCCGTTCGAGCAGTTGGGCGAAAAACGCCTGCGTCAGGTCCTGTGCGTCGTGCGCGGAATAACCGCGTCGGCGCACATAGGCATACAGCGGATACCAGTAGGTGGAACACAATTTGGCCAGGGCATTTTGCGCGCGCGGGGTGTCTGCGCGCCCGGCGGTCAGGACGACTGACCAATGGGTTGTGGCGAAGACCGGTTGTCGGCCGGGGGTGTTTGTGTTTGTGCCTTTGGGGTCAGCGCTGGTCACGGCCAAAGCGTGACCGTTATTGGGTCAAACGGCAAGCCTATGAATCATTGTCATCGTCATCCTCAAACCGGGAAAGGGGGAATCGTCCTCGTCCTCGTTCTCGATATTTATTTAGCCACAGATGAACACAGATGAAACACAGATAAGAACGTCCGCAGATTTCGCAGATGAACGCAGATTAAATTCGCAAGTTAGCCAAATCTGCGAAAATCGGCAAAATCTGCGGATAAGACATCTGCGTTTCATCTGTGCATATCTGTGGCTCAAAAAATCTTACGCGTCCAACACCAAAACCGGCAAACGAAGTGCCAATGATTTTTCAATTTTTACCTTTTAATTTTGTCCAGACGCGCCCATCGTTTTCCCATGCAATCTCACGAATTGTTTCGCGAAGTATTTGAAAAGAAAAAACCGAAGGAAATTGCGGCCGACCTCGGGCTTTCTTCCTCGATGATTTACAAATGGGGCGAGCCAAACACCGCGGGCAGCGGCGTGGGCAATCCGCTCGACCGCATCGAGGCGCTGCTCAAAAGCACCGACGACCATCGCCTCGTTCAGTGGATTTGCGAGCGCGCGGGCGGCTTTTTTATTTTAAATCCAAAAAACATGCCGCATCCGCATCATCTAATTCCCGCGACAAATCAAATTGTCCAGGAATTTGCGGACCTCCTGCACGTCATCGCCAAAGCAACCGGCGACGAATCCATCACACCGGCCGAAGCCGGCCAAATTCGAGCGCGCTGGGAGGAGCTGAAATCTGTGACGGAAGGCTTTGTGAATGCCTGTGAACAAGGCGATTTTGCGCGGCTGCGGCATCACGCTGCCACGCGACAAACGGGACAAAATCAGTTGCGCGCGTAGCTCACAGAGCGCAATTTGACAATTCTCAAACCGGTGTTACGGTTCGAACCATGGAGCGTTCGGGGCTTAAGGGCCAAGTAATGGTCGCAGGTCGTAGCGGAGTGTTGACGGCGTGTGGGATTGTATTTTTTCTTCTGACTTATCCAGTATTTTCTCAAAACCTTGTGCAAAACGGGAACTTTGAAGCAGGGGGCGGCAGCTTCGAAGATTGGCAAATCAGTCATACCGGGACCCAAACGAACTTTTCCGGTCCAACCATTGCCAGTCCTGGGTTTGATACCGATCCTTATTACGCCCGCTTTCTTTTTGAATCGGGGTCCGACGATATTCTATCGCAGGACATTTCGACAACACCGGGCGACGTGTATGATATTAATTTCTGGGCAGAGGACGGAGCCGGTCACGATCTCGCTGCTAATCTTGATTTCGGCAATTTTTCCGCCAATTTGCTGACGGCTTTTTCAATTGGCCCGGGAGAATTTTATCCTGGATGGACGAATTTCAATTTTGATGTCACGGCCACGGAATTGGAAACCGAACTGTCGTTTGTCATCTGGGCGGACACTGGCAGCGAGTTTGGCCTCGACGACATCAGCGTCGTTCAGTTTCCGGTTTTTGATGGCGCAGCCGTGGGAACGAACTTCAACGTGACCGTGACGAGCCCTGCCAGCGCAACGGTCGTCCAGGCTTCGACCAATCTGGTCAATTGGGTAGCCGTCTTCACCAACACGCCGCCGTTTACGTTCACGGACTCGATATCACAATTTCCGCACCGGTTTTATCGCGTGGCCGTCCTGGTCCAACCGTCTCAATGATGCCGATAGACGGCGTCAGGCCCTGGGCTGTTCTTCCTTCTTCTTCGTAAAGATGTGCGTCGCATGGCCGTAAAATGCGTCGGCGGCTTCCATCAACGTTTCTGAAAGGGTTGGATGCGGATGAATAGTTTCGGCAATGTCCTCGACCGTCGCGCCCATTTCAATCGCCAGGGCAGCCTCGGAAATCAGTTCTCCCGCGCCGGCGCCGCAAATTCCCACACCCAGCACGCGGTCGGTATTGGCATCGCCGATGATCTTGGTGACGCCATCGGTGCGATCAAAGGACAGTGCACGGCCGGAAGCCGTCCACGGGAATTTGGCCACCTGGTACTCGATGCCTCTTTCCCTGGCCTCGGTTTCGGTCAAACCGCACCAGGCCAGTTCCGGGTCGGTGAACACGACGGCGGGAATCACGCTGTCGAACACGGCCTTGCCGCCGCAAATGGCTTCCACGGCAATCCGCGCTTCTTTGTGCGCTTTATGAGCGAGTAAAATGCCGCCGGCAATATCGCCAATGGCGTAAATGTTCGGGTCGTCGGTTTGGCATTGTTTGTTGATTTTGACAAAGCCACGTTCGTCGAACTGGATTTTGGTATTTTCCAGGCCCTGATCGGCCTTATTCGGGATGCGGCCAACGGCGACCAGGACGCGGTCGTAAAGTTCCTCGAGTTGTTGACCGTTGTATTCCATGACCACTTTGATTTGCTTTCCGACAGTGGCCATTTTTGAAACCTTCGCCTTGAGCCGGACTTCCTTAAACATCTTTTTGGCGCTGGCGACCACAGGACGGGCCAGGTCCGGGTCCGCGCCGGTCAGGATGGAGTCCAGCGCCTCGGCCACGACGACTTTGCTTCCGAGCGCCGCATAGACAAATCCCAATTCCATGCCGATGTAGCCGCCGCCCACGACGAGCAGATTTTCGGGAACGTCGGGCACTTCGAGCGCTTCGGTGGAGGTCATGACGCGAGGATTGCCCAGGTCAAATACCTTGGGCATGGCCGGGAGGGAACCGACGGCGAGTATCGCCTTGTCGTATTCGATAAATTGCTGTCCCTGGTCGGTCTCCACGCGCAATTTTTGCGAGCCTTCGAAATAACCCCGGCCCGCAATGACTTGCACGCCGCGCATTTTAGCGAGTGTGTTCACGCCGCCGGTCAATTTGGCAAGGATGGAGTTTTTCCAATGACGCAATTTCTCCAGTTCCACCTTCGGCTCGGCGAATTCGATGCCGCGGTGCGCGGATTCGCGGGCGTTGACGATTTGGTGGGTCGCGTACAGCAACGCTTTGCTCGGGATGCACCCGCGGTTGAGGCATACGCCGCCGAGAACCTTATCGCGCTCGATTAGAATCACCTTTTTTCCGAGGTCGGCTGCGTAAAATGCCGCCGCGTAGCCACCGGGACCGGAGCCGACAACGACGATTTCAGTTTTGATTGAATCCATAAATGTCTTAGAAAATAATGTTAATGTTTATTTCGTAATCGTCCTCGTCCTCGTCCTCGTCCTCGAATTGAACGATAGCTAACTGTCTCGTGAATTTCTGACCCGCCATTCTCGGTTCCGTCCGACTCTTCATGCAAAGCACCCGGCGAATCGAACCGCTCAACCAGACGGCTGAGCATCGAAACAATTCGTAAAAGCATGGCCTTTCCGTCAAGCACGCGGTCTTCAGTCGTCACGCCCTTTGCAACCAAAGCATCCAGGCAAGCCGCGCACTCCATCGCCGATCCGCGAGCATCATCAAAAAACTTCGCGCGCACCTGGCGCTGCCGTTTGCCGTTGCCTTCCGCAGTGTTCAGTAGCGAGGATAAACTCGCTCGATCCAATTGGCCTCGAACCTCGCTGATTTTGCCCGCTTCATTTCTGGGAATCTCTTCGAGAAGCGCAGTCACCCAGGCGATGAATTTCAACAGCAAACGATACACGTCCAGTTTTTCATGGTCGAATAATGTGACCATTCGAACGTCATTTCGTGCAGTTGATTGTTCTTCGCTCATTTTCGAGGACGAGGACGAGGACGAGGACGATTACGATTTTAACGTCACATTCGCCTCTTCAAAATTCTCCAACTGTTTCACCAAATCCACCATAAACCGCGCCGCGGCGCCGCCATCAATCACCCGATGGTCATAACTCAATGCCAGTGGCGTCATCATGCGCGCTTCGATCCTGTCCCCACGCACGACGGCCTTCATGACGCCGCGACCCAGGCCGAGGATGGCCACCTCAGGTTTGTTCACAATCGGCGTAAAATGACCGCCCCCGATCGCGCCCTGGTTGGAGATGGTAAATGTCCCGCCTTTCATTTCTTCCGCGGAAATTTTCCGCTCACGGGATTTGACGGCCAGTTGCTCCAGTTCTTTTGCCAGGTCCAGGACGGATTTTTTGTCCACGTCACGAATCACCGGCACCATAAGGCCCTGGTCCGTGTCCACGGCAATGCCCAAATGAATGTATTCCTTAACGATGATTTCGTTCGCCACTTCATCGAGGCTCGCGTTGAAGGCCTGATGTTTCTTCAGTGTCGCCGCGACGGCTTTGAGGATGAGCGGCGTCAGCGTCAGTTTTGCCCCCTTGGCTTCGTACGCCGGGCCGAATTTCTTCCGCAATTCGTTGAGCGTGGTGCAATCCGCCTCATCGAATTGGGTCACACGCGCGACCGAGTTCCAGCTTTCGAGCATCCGCCGCGAGATGACTTCCCGCAGTGGCGTCAGCGGCCGTTTTACGATGGGTCCCCACTGCGCAAAATTGATCTGTTCCGCAGGGGCCTTGGCGGGAGCGCCGGGCCGCGCCTTGCCCGCCTTCGCGGCGGCGGTCATCAGCCGATGGATGTAATTTCGCAGATCCGCCGTGACGATGCGCCCGTCTTCGCCGCCCCGGATCATGCGCAAATCAATGTCCAGTTCGCGGGCCATTCTCCGCACAGACGGCGAAGCGACCGGGTTTGGATTGACGATTTCGCCTTCCTCTGCCGGTGCTGCTTCCTCCTCAACTTCTTCCGGTTCCGGCGCTGGCGCTGAAGGCTTTTTCGCGGCCGGTTTGGACGCTGCCGGGGCAGGGGACGGCTGGCCTTCACCGGCCAATGCAATTAATCGCTGTCCCACGCTGATACGGTCGCCGTTTTTGACGAAAATTTTCTCAACTTTGCCCGTGGCGGTGGACGGAATGGATGCGACCGCTTTCTCATTTTCCAATTCGATGATCGCCTGGCCGCTGGCGACCGAGTCGCCTTCTTTTACGAAGATATTGACGACAACGCCGGAATCCGCGCCCTCGCCCAATTTGGGAAGTTTTACGTCCATATAATTTTTACAGACGGATAGACTGCCTCAAAATGCCGTTGTATTCCAGAAAATTAATTTCCAAGGGAAAGGGGACCATAGTGGTGGAGCACGGCGCGCTGCGCCGTGCAGCGCCGCGTAGAGCGGCGCAATGAGTGTCGTCGGACGTTGCAGCGCCCACCGGCAATTTACGATTTACGATTTACGATTTACCCGAAAGAATGGACGCGACATGAGCATTGTCACCAAAACCGGCGATTCCGGAACAACCGGCCTGATGTACGGCCGGCGCGTGCCCAAGAACCATCCCCGCGTCGAAGCCATGGGCGCCGTAGATGAGCTGAACGCCGCCATGGGCATGGCGCGCGCGACCGCGACTGATGCGTTCATCTCTGAAAACATATTGTCCATCCAGAAAAATCTCGTCGCGCTCATGGGCGAGGTGGGTGTGCTGCCTGAAGATTTGCCACGCTACGCCAAAGATGGTTTCCCGCCCGTAACGCGAGACATGACCGCCCAACTGGAGAAACTGGTGGCGGAAATCGAGGGACAGAACATCAGTTTCAAAGGCTGGGCTACCCCCGGCGCAACTCAAAATTCTGCCGTGCTCGATGTGGCGCGAACAATCTGCCGCCGCGCCGAGCGTCATGTCTGCGAATTAAACGAAGCCGGCCAAATCAAAAACCCCGAAATCATCATCTACCTGAACCGCCTGGCCGATTTGCTCTGGCTCTTCGCGCGTTGGGCCGAAAAATTGGATTAATGCAAATGCCTTCGTTTAATACAAAAGAACCGTTCGATAAAATTGCGTACCCGCCGTCGCGGCATTGGTCACGGTAATCAAACCGTTAACCGGGCAATTGGTGCCAATAGTCGTCCAATTTACGAGATTGGGCGAAGACTGAATGGCATAAACATAGTTGTCATCGCCGGTGAATTGGATGATGACGCTGCCATTGGCGGTCGTCATCGAGCCAATGGAATCCACGCGCAACAACGGGAGGAGTTGGTCGGGAATCGCCTCGTATGCCGCGTCGCTGATACCATATTCAACTTGAAGGGTGTCGATGTCCAAATATGGGGAATCCACGCTGAGTTGTGGAGCGGCAAAAGCACTTCCCGGCGTTGCAAATACCTGTCCGGGCAAAGCCGTGCGCGCGGACTCGATGGCACTTGCAATTTCAGCGGCCTGGCTTGAAGCGGACGAAATCGTGAGCGTGGCATACTCCGGTCCGGCCTGTTGGACAATTTGGTTGGGAACATCATTCGTCAGCACCGTCATGCCATTGAGCAAATTTTCCCAATCGTAGGGATTGGAATCATTCACAGAAAAGACCAAGGCCTCATTATTGGTATTGAAAAGAGATGCCAGCAGAGACGCCATTTGCCAGTCCGCAGTGGGTCCCATGGAAACCGCATCTGCGGGATTTAAGTCGCCTGTCCAATCCTGCCAGGTTGCGATTCCCGTAGCCATCGTTTGACCGTTCGAGACGGTTGTTATCTCGTCCACAATGCTAGGTGACTTCAAGTAAATCGTTTGCCACGGTGTGCCGCGATGGACCTGCCCGAGCCACGACGCATTTAGCGTCTCGTTTGTCGGAAAATTCCAGTCATCTGAAGTCCAGACCTGCGGGTCCTTATAGGAGAGATTGTAAGGGTTTTCGTCGACCGGGACGCCGTAAAAAATTGTCAACTGGTTACCGGAAGGGGCGCCATCCGGGGCTGTGTTGCCCCAAGGCATATAGCGGTCGCTCAAGCGACCGATAGTCCTGATGATGTTCGTTTGAACAGCCGTTATGTTGACCTTGTTGCTTGTGTCATCCACGAAGTCGTTCAAGTCGGAAGTCAGGTAATGAACCAGCGGATCGTTTGCCTGGAATACGAACCGCTGGACAATTTCCCGCATTGGAGTGAAGGGTGCCTGGACGTAGAGCGCCAAATTCGTAACATATCCTCCAGCCTCTCCGAAATAGGGAGCTATATCGCTTGCCGAGAAGAATGCTGTGAAGTAAGCCTGTTGCGCAGATGGACTGGTGTCGGTCCCCGCTCCGGGAACAGGTGTCGTGACCCATTGACCTCCTTCTCCGCCGCCGTCCAGATCTTCGGTTGGCACAGTGCCTCCTTGTAATGACGCAATAAATTGGTTTACGACCCCAACTGGCGTAGTGCCGCTGAAATAATTCGTGCTCCAAAGACCGGATTCATCCGGGTCTGCAATAGCCGCATTAACGTCAAGGCTGCTGTCCATGTCTCCGTATTGTACGTAATCCAGGATGTGAACATTTCCGCCCGAGTCAGTGTCCAGCATATATGCCTGCAAATGATTCGTTGTCACCAGGCCGAATTGTGGCAGCGGCGGCGTGCCGGCATCCAAATAGTTGGAGGGATCGAGCGACGCTGGAATGAAACAAGGGCCTGTAAAGTTATATACCCCGAGATCGACCGAGCCGGGACTGTAATAATAAACGTACAAACCATTGGCGGATGGAGGCACGAAGGGAGAGCTCAAGTTCTGCATTACGGTTACATTTGTGCTAAAGGGCAGGGCGAAGGCCCCTGAGGGCCAAACTGAAATTGTAATTGCCGTGTTCGTAACGAAGAGGTTCCCAACCGAAACCCCGGCATCGTTGGTCAACGCAAACGAAAGGCTGTCCTGTGCCACGATTGTGACATGATTGGTGTAATTCTCGGCGTAGGAATTCCAGTCGTCCATCGCGAATGCATTGCTGATTCCTATGACGTACATCTGGTTCGTGGTGTAAATCCTGGCTTCAAAAGGCGTAGTATTGTTTCGCGTGAACTGCAACTTTCGTTCGATAAAAAAACTATTGTCCAATTCAAACGCATTGAAGTTTGGCAACCCTTTCTTCACGCCGATGACCCATGGAAAGCCATAAATATTATTCGTGATGCCGCTCAATCCAAAAGGCACGGACGCATCGCTCACATCCGTTGGTGTGGCGAAGATCGGCGAACCGTTCGTGAGCGGTTCCTGCAGGTATTGGTAGCCGACAATGTAGATGTTCGTCTGCCAAGCCCCGTTGCACTCCTCATTCGTTTTCCAAAAGAGCGGGCGGAACACCGACGGATAATAATTCGTCGTCGTCGCATCCAGAATATTGGCCGTAACCTGAAGCAGTCGATGAACGGCAGGTGTATATTGGTTCGTCGGATAGATTTGAATGTGGTCCAGTTTCACATTCAGTTGCGACGACAGCAGGCGCGATGCGACGTTGGTGAAGAAATTCGGAGGGCAGGCGGGATTTAATTGCGGGGATGCCGCTGCCGTTCTGGCAAAGGCCATTAATGTGCAGACCAAAAGCAGAACCGTGGACCTACGGATTTGTACGCGCGGTCGATTTGGTTTCACAGGTTCCATAATTCATATGCCTTCTGATTCATAAAGAAAATCCTGGGAAAGGTTACCATAACCAGGCAGCAAAGAGAAATCGTGTTTCAGATATTTTGGCCGCATAGCGGAGCCATACAGGAAGGCTTTCGGGCCCAAACTGCTTAGAATTGACAATCACAATCGCACTTCTATCACTCCAACGTGAGTTGATGAAATTGATAATGATTCGATCACATCAATTTTTTCGATGTTTGGTCTGCCGTCGGAAGAAATCCAAACGCGGCTTGACATGGCTGCGTTGCCATTCAATCCTCCCTGCGATGTTCCAAATCATCTTTACTCCAGTCAGCGCGGCGGAATTGGCGCGGATGCCCAAGGAATTGCAATTGCAAATCCTGGGTGATTTTCGAGGCCTGCCGCAACAGGTCATGGGGACCGAACTGGACCAATTCGGCAAGCTCGAATACGGCCGGCGCATCCTCCATCGCTTTCGCCTGGGCGATTATCGCGTGTATTTTGAGCGCCACGAACTGGGCGTGCTCGTGCATCGCATTTTAAGCCGTCATTCTCTCAAGGATTTTCTGTTCCGTTCCGGCCTGCCCGGCGGTGAAGACGCCGCCCTTCAGGAAAATCCGAAATTCTGGGAAATGATCGAGGCGGCGAAGAATTCGGCAAAAGCTTGAGCGCGGTTTGCGCAAGGACGGCAAAAGAACTCCGTGCGTTACTTGACGCAACACGCAACGCGTTTCGTTTTTGCCGCTACGCCAGCTTCCCATATCGCCGCACCTGCGGCCAAATCCAGCCCACCGCCAGGACGGCCAGAATCGTTCCGATGCCCCCGACTATGACGGAGACAATGGAACCTGTGGCATTGGTAAATCCCATCCTTTGCCCGAATAACCATGCCGTGAAACCGGATTCAAATCCGCCAAGCTCGTTCGACGTGCCGATGAACAGGCTGTTGATGGCTGAGATGCGCCCGCGTTTTTCGTCCGGCGCGAGCAGTTGCACAAGCGAATGCCGCACGACCACGCTGACATTATCCACCGCGCCGCAGATCACCATCATCAGGAATGCCAGCCAAAACCAGACGGCGTTGGGAATCGCCGTCCCAAAGACATTCTGGTTTGCGACGCCGAAGACGATCGTGGCGACACCGAAAGCGGCCACCGACAGCAGCATCGCGCGCCCGGCTTTTTGCATCGGAGGGCGATGCGCGAGAATCAATGCGCACAGCACAGCCCCCATCGGCATGGCGTTCAGGAGGAGTCCAAAGCCGCCGGGCCCGCTTTTCAGAATCTCCCTCGCGTAAACGGGAAAGAGAGACGTCGCGCCGCCCAGCAGCACGGCGAACAAATCGAGCGTGATGACGCCGAGAATGATTTGGTTTTGAAAAATGAAGTGGATCCCGGCGCCTAGCACCGCCAGGGAAAACGGCTGGCGCGGAGCGGGTTTATGCTCCCGCCGGATGCAGAGGAGCATGACGAAGTAGGTGAGGGACGTTACCACGGCGACGGCATAGAGGGGCCATGTTCGATGTATCAGCGCCATGAGCAGGCCGCCGGACGCAAAGCCCGTCATCTGCGCGAGTTGAAACGTCCCGCTGTTGAACGTCACCGCCCGCGGAAATTGTTCGCGCGAAACGATGTTCGGCAAAAAGGCGGCATTGGACGGCCATAGGATCGTTTTTGCCGAACCAAGAACAACGAGGCAAGCGTAGATGTAAAGGATTGAGCTTTTGGATACAGAGATAAACGTCAGGCTCAGGGCGGAAAAGCATATAAGCAGGTTCATCAGGATGACGACCCTCTTTCGATTGAAGTTGTCCGCGATATAGCCGGCCGGCAGGGTCCACAAAAGAATGCCCACCATTTGCGAAAGACTCACGAAACCAAGAGTCAGCGTGGAATGTGTGCGATCATAGATCTCCCAATCCACCCCCGCTGAAAGCATCTGCTGCCCGAAGATAGCAACGAATCGGCCGACAAGAAATAGCGTGAAATCCCGGTTTCGAAAGACGGCGTATGGGCTGTCGGCTGCAGTATTTGCCGGGGCTTCAACAGTGTCCGGCGAATCCGTTTCATTCATGTTCCATTAGATTCGAATTTTGCCGCTCAACTTTCAAGATTAACATCGTTGAACCGGCGAAACTCCTCGGGTACGATTCAGGAATGACTGACGAAAAGCCGCGATACAAATGGCCGCGATATCTGCTGGCCGCTGTGATCATATTTTTTGTTGCGGCCATTATCTGGGTGGTCATTGATGTCCGCAAAGTCGAGCAGGAAGGAGACTTCAGCGCTCCAATCCAAACTCACTGAAACCGCTTCAACCAACCTCCCATTTTCAATTCCGGCTGGCCTCGCGCCCGAATATGACTGGAAGCAGCGAAACGCCCTCGACGTCTTGCGGTGTTTGTGACCGCCCAATTGCCGCCGCCGTGGGCAGAAAGTCCCGGGCCGAGCAACTCACGCCGCTGACCTGGCCGCCGGGAATTGTGCCGGGCCACGAGACGATGAATGGAACATGCAAATCGTTGGTGCCCGCGTTCTCATGGAAATATTTCGGATCCACGCCGCCGCCGTTTCTGGGAACAGTGTCGCTGGTGAAAAAGATCACCGTGTTGCTGACTTCGTCCTGGTCGGTTAACCGGCTGACCAATTTGCCGATGCTGTCGTCCAGGCGCGCAATCGTAGCGGCGCGATTTCTTTCAGCCTGCGGCCACGGTTCATCTGAAAACGGCGCATCGCTTGGCACTTCGTGGTAGCCGTTTCCGGGAATGGTTTCGTCCAGCATCACAAAGAATGGCCGGTGATTATACTTGTCCTGCCTGTATTCCTTTGAAAAGTTCATGGTCCATTGCACCATTGAATCAGGTATATACATTCCTTTTTGTCCAGCCGTGTTGTAGTACAGCTCCTCCCGGTCGTTAAACACTTTGTAATTCCCGTCTGGGGTTGGGGTCTCACCGTATTTCCACAAGTAGTCGGGATATGGGTTTATGCAGTCCGCCGGGTTAAAATAACCGCCGAATTCATGAAAGCCGTGATGCCACGGCGCCCCGGCGGAATTTTGATCGCCAAGATTCCATTCTCCAATCACGCATGTCATGTAGCCGGAACGGGACAGCGAATCGGCAACGGTGATGTCGCTGTCGTTGAGCGAATAATCCGCGTCCGGCTGGGACGAGGTATTTTTTCCGAGCAACAGTGCGGCGCGAGCAGGGGCGCTGGCCGCGCTTCCGGCGATGTAGTTGGTGAAACGAATGCCCCCAGCCGCAAGCTGGTCCAGGTGCGGCGTCTGAAACTGCGTTTGGCCGTAACAACTCAAGTCTCCGGCGCCCAGGCCATCGGCTACAATCAAAATAATGTTTGGCCGGCGAGGCTGGGCGTGCTGGGCCGCTGCCGGAAGCGTGAAAGCGGCCAAACCGAGCACTGTGCAGAATAAAATGTGAAACAGCTTCATGCGAAATTGGATTTAAATGCCCGTATTACTGTTCAAACACGCTAATTCGCGAGCCAGGGCGCGATTTTCTCGCCCGCCCACGTCTCGGTTATTGGCTGCCGGTCCCGAACCACGGCCACGTCTTTGCCATTGACCAGGACTTCCGCGGCAAGCGGACGGGTATTGTAATTGGATGCCATGGCGAAGCTGTAAGCGCCCGCCGACAAAAGCGCGAGGTAATCGCCCTGTGCCACCTTGGGCAGGGTACGATCTTTGGCAAAATAGTCTCCGGACTCGCAGATGCCCCCGACCAGATCCGCCTTCATCGTGGACTCGTCCTTGCGCGACAGCGAAACGATTTCATGGTAGGCGTCGTAAAATGCCGGGCGAATCAAATCGTTCATCGCCGCGTCCACAATGACGAAATTTTTCGAGCCTGTCCGTTTCAGGTATTCAACGCGTGTCACCAAAATGCCGGCGTTGCCGCAAATAAAGCGGCCCGGTTCAATGAGTATTTTGAGTCCGAGCGGCTCCAGCAGCGGCGCCAAACGCGCGGCATATTTTTGGGGCGTCAAAATTTTATTGGCCGAGGATGATTTCCACCACTCTTCCGCGCCGCTCTCCAGGGCCGATTTGTAGACGATTCCAATGCCCCCGCCGATGCTCAGGAATTCCAATCCATGCGCGCCGGCCAGGGTGCGGACGAGCGGCAGGATTTTTTTGACCGCCTTTTCAATCGGCCCGATTTCCGTCATTTGCGAGCCGATATGCATTTGCAGCCCGCGCAGGCGCACATTTTTCAATTTACTGGCGCGCGCGTACAGCGCTTCGATTTGCTCGAACGCCACGCCAAATTTGTTCTGGTAGGTGCCCGTCGTGATTTTGGCGTGCGTATCCGCCGAGACATTCGGATTCACGCGTGCCGCCACCGGCGCTATTTTTTTCAGGTCGCTGGCGATGTCATTGATTCGTTGCAATTCCGCTTCACTTTCGACGTTGAACGAATACACGTCCTGCCGGAGCGCAAATTCGATTTCCGCCGCGGTTTTGGCCACACCGGCAAAAACGCACGTTCGCGGGTCGCCGCCCGCGGCGATGACCCGCTGCAATTCGCCCGCGCTGACGACATCAAAGGCGCTCCCGAGGTTGGCGAGCGTTCGCAGGACCGAGAGATTGGAGTTTGCCTTCATGGCATAACAAATCCGATGGTCCAGCGAGCCGAGGGCACGGTCGAGACTCTTGAAATGTTCCGTCAGCGTGCGTTGAGAGTAGACGTAAAGAGGCGTCCCAAATTTTTTGGCGAGCGTTGAAACCGGCACACCCTCACAAAACAACTGATTGCCTGCGTAACGAAAATCGTGCATCGAAAGAGTCTAGGGAAAGCAACCCTCAATTCCAATATCGAACTCAAAAAAACGTTGAACCGACGAGAACGCTTCAACCTCAAAAATGCGTGTCTATGGCCATGAGGCTAGTAAATTCGTTGATTCTACCGACCGAAAAGCCGTTTTTGGCTTGGTGTCAATAACCTCACTAAATGTGAACTTATTGACACCGACGCAAATGTCGCAAAACACCACGATTTTACTGGCAATCGGCTCCAAAATTTGAGCGCAAGACGCATTTTTGAGGTTCAACGGTTCAACGCTTTAACGTTCCAACTGGCTTCACGGTTCAGCCAGGATCCTCGCCCGCTCTTCCTGATACTGCACCGGCGTTATTTGGTTCGCCATGTAGCGCTGCAACAGGTCTTTAAGTTCCGATTGTTTTTCCAGCGAGATCGGAAGTGGCGGAGCGTTGAGTGGCGCATCCTGGAGGGGCGCCGAATTTGTGCCCTGTGTCTCATGAGTCAGGCTCGCTCCGGGACTCATGGCCATTCCTGGGGGCATCTGTTGCGCGGCGGGATTTGACGGAGCAGCCTTTGGCCAGTCACCTCCGGAACCAGACACAGGAACCGCCACAGGGTGCGTCTGATCGTCGGATATTGCCGGCGTTTCGGTTGGCGTCGGCGTTTCCCCCGCCTGGGAAGGCGGCAAGGGCGCCGTCGGCGGGTTTACCGGATATTGTGCTGCATCGTTGGTCAATACCGATGGCGGCGGGACAGAAATTGGCGCCATATTGGTCATGGCTTTCTCCGCGGCCGCAATGTTTGCATTCGCGTTTGTTACCGACATGGGGCTGCCCGCGGGCACTGCGACTCCCGTCGGCCCGGATTCCGGTGGAGTAGCCACGGGAATATTCGTCGAAAATTCCGGGGCGGCCGGGGTGGCCGGCGGTTGTTCGGCAGGTGGCGGGGTAATCGGCGGCTGCTTGGCCGGTGGAGTCGCCGGCGTCGCGGGCGCGGTCACGGAATTGCTCGAACCCGGCGCCTGCTCGGTATCCATTTGATTCATCTGCTGCATCAACGCGGCGCGTGCGGCCGCCTGGGCTGGAGTGTCGTCCGCATGCACCATTACGACGCTGGAGGCTAGGCTGATGGTGACTACGGCTGGTAAAAGTCTGAAACGCTGCATAAGAATGTCCTCATTCCTATTTACGCCAAATTCTCCTGCAACGCAACAGCTTTCACCGGAAATAAGTGTTTCCATGCCACGGAAAACGGACAGGCCAATATGGATTTTGCCAGCAGGCCGCGAATATCCTTCCGTGAAATTTTCACCCCCTGCTGCAATTCTATCACACTCGCCACGCGAAGTTTTTCGATGGTTTTGATGCCGATCAGTATGGGCCATGCGCACGCCAATCTCACGCGGAATTGGTTGAAGGGCACCATGTTGGTATATTCCCAGCCGGCGCGCAGATGCTCTTCAGCCTTGTGCAGGTATTCGTTAAACAGCGGCCGGAAACGGCTTTCGTTCACCTGGGAAAGCAGTGTGGACGGCGACAGCTTGTATTTTTCGAGCTTCTCCGCGGGCAGATAGCATCGGCCCTTCTTTAAGTCGGCAGGCAGGTCGCGCAATATATTGATGAGCTGAAGGCCCTTGCCAAAACGAACGCCGTTCACCCTGAACTCTTCGTCATCTAAACGGGCCTTGGGGAACAAATGGGCGCGGCAGATTTTCGTCCAAAATTCGCCCACACATCCCGCCACACGGTAGGTATAATCGTCCAGCTCAGCGTTGGTTTCCAGGGCGGTAATCCGCGGAAGGCCCATCGGATCCACTATGGCTGACGGCGTGAAGCGGTTCAAATCCAACTCCTGCCCGCCGGTGATGATGGCCAAAACGTCCCGAATGCGCTTTTGATCGTCCGTCGAATAAGTTTGTAATTCGCCAATGATGCTTCCGATTTTTTCCAGCAGGATTCTTTCGCCATCCGCGCCCTGCTTGCCGGCCAAATCTTCAAGGTTCAGCGGCGCGGGATTCCTGCCCTGGACGGCCTCACGCAATTTTTGCAGCGCCTCAACGCGCCGGTTGATGGGAACGATTTCGGTGTCGGCGATGGTATCAGCCGCGCGTGCCACAAGGTAGGCAAAGCCGATTTGACCGCGAATGGCCGGCGGCAGCACTTGCAACGTCAAATAAAACGATCGTGACGTAGCGCGAACCAATTCATTGTGCGGCAGAGAAGCCATTTTCAAACAGGCTATGTAGCATAAAATCAGCCAAAAAGCAGCACCTTTTATAGTGCCAAAAATGCCATGAGTGCGTCTTGACACTGTTCTTGGTAGGACGCTGCGCTGCGGCGTCCAGCGCCGCGTGCAGCGGCGCAACAAGCGGAATCGGACATCATTCCACGCACGCGCCAGCCGGCGCTCATGGCACTGCACTGGCACGGTACTGGCTTGACTTGTTAGAGCGAAAATTCACATTTTCCGAAATGAAAGGTAGAAGACTTGTCATCCTGATAGCCATCGTAGCTGTTGCGATTGTCGCTTATTGGGTCCTGAGCCGCCCTCCGAATCAGGTCGTTTTGACCGGTGTCGTTACGACAGATACGGTCATTGTCAGCCCGCAAATTCAAGGTCGGATTGACAAGCTTTTGGTCAACGAGGGCGACGTCGTAACCAACGGCCAGTTAATCGCGCTCATTGAGCCTGAATTGTGGAGCGCGGATGCCGCATTTTATCGCAGCAGCGAACAGGCCTCCAGTTACGATTTGGCCCAGGCGGAAGCCGACCTCGAAAACGCGAGACTGAATTTCGATCGCATCCGCGGCCTGTATTCAAACAACGTCGAGTCCGTCCAGAATTACGACGCCGCCCGCACGACCTATGATTCGGCGCGGGCCCGGGTGGATGCCGCTAAAAAACAAATCCAGGCCGCGGCCGCCCAAAGCCAAAAAGCCAGGGTGTATCTGGATTACACGAAAATTTATTCCCCCACAAACGGCATCGTGGATGTGCGCGCCGCGCTCGAGGGTGAAGTCGTTACGGCCGGCCAGGCCATCGTGACGCTCATTAACCAGGATGACCTTTGGGTGAGCGCACACGTCGAAGAAACGTACATTGACCGCATCCGCCTGGGAGACCAATTTGAAATACGGCTGCCCTCGGGCGCCACGCGAATGGGAACGGTTTTTTATCGCGGTGTGGACGCCGATTACGCCACGCAGCGGGACGTGAGCCGCACCAAGCGGGATATCAAGACCTTTGAAATCCGCCTCCACTGCGATAATTCCGACCGGGCGCTGGCCGTGGGAATGACGGCTTATGTTACAGTGGGACTGAAATAGTTGTGAATCAGCGAGTGCCATGAGTGCCATGAGTGCCAGACCTATATGACTCATATGACCCATTTGGTGTATGTTTGACGTTGAAGTCGAAAATTTGACGAAACGTTTCGGCGATTTTGTCGCCGTGGACGGGTTAAGTTTTTCCGTCGGGCACGGCGAAATATTTGGCCTGCTGGGCCCCAACGGCGCGGGAAAATCCACCTTGATTCGCATGCTGACCACCCTTGTGCCCCCGACGTCCGGCATGGCGCGCATCAATAACTTTGACATCGTCCACCAGGCCAACAGCGTGCGCCAATCCATCGGCGTCATTCCACAGGCAATGACAAGCGACCTGGAATTGAGCGCGGTGGAAAATCTCACGATTTTTTCGAAGCTCTACGGCATTCCGCGCGAGCAACGCAAAAAGAACATCCCCCAATTGCTGGAAGAAGTGGACCTGACCCAATGGGCGGACAAACCCATCAAAATGTTTTCCGGCGGGATGCGCCGCCGGCTGGAAATCGCCCGCGGCCTGGTGCACCAGCCGAAGATATTTTTTCTCGACGAGCCGACCACGGGCCTTGACCCGGTTTCCCGCGTGTCCGTCTGGGAAATGCTCGCCCGGCTTAAACGCGAACGCGATTTGACCATCATCGTCACGACCCATTACATGGACGAGGCCGATAAACTGTGCGACCGCATTGCGATTATTGATCACGGCAAACTCGCCGCGCTGGATTCGCCGCTGAAATTGAAAGCTTCGATTCCCGGCAAAAATATTTTGGAAGCCAGCTTTTCCAATGCCCCGAACAACTGGATTCAAACATTGCGCGCTCTGCCTGAGGTCGCCGAAGTGAAGGGCGAGGAAAACGTGTTCCGCATTTCCAGCAATAACGGGCCGCGGACTACCGTGGACCTGCTCGAAACGGCGCGCAACGCGAACGTCTCCGTGACCTCGCTCTCAGTCCAAAGCACCACGCTGGACGATGTCTTTGTCTATTACACCGGCCATCAGCTTCGCGATGCGCTCCAGGCGCCATCGGCGGCGGAAAGCCCCTATATAATGAAGCGGGGAGGAATGTAAAACATGCACCGTGTCTGGGCCATTATTGAACGCGATTTGCGCCGCTTCCGGCGCAGTCCGGCGCTGATGGTCATTTCCATGGTCATGCCGCTGGTCCAGCTCGTCGTTCTGGGTTATGCGTTCGGCGGAAAAATAAAGAATCTTCAGGTCGGCGTCGTGGATCAGGACGGCCACGTTCCGGCCGTTAAACTGCACCAGATGTTCGAGGCCGTCGCCGCCAATGCGAAAACCTTCACGCCGATTTATTACACCGACGCATCCGCGGCCAATCGGGATTTGAGGAACGGAGTGATCAATGGCATCCTGGAAATTCCGCCGCAATTTTCGCGGAAAATCCTGACCAGCACAAATCCGCACATTGCCCTTATCGAAGACAACACTGACCAGTTCGCGGCGTCCGCCCTCGAAGGCGTTATGAATGCGCTCCTTCCTGCCTACAACGCCGCTCCGGTGTCGCCGCGCTTGAGCGACACAGCCACTCTGGACGTCGTGGAAGTCTATCCTTATGTCCCGTATATCCAGTTTTTGCTTCCCGGCGTCATTGTCCTGGCCGTGTTTATTTCTGCGATGATTGGCGGCGGCATCATATTCATCGATGACAAGGCGCGCGGCCTTCACGAAGGGTACCTGGTAACGCCCATCCGGAAATTTGAGCTGATCCTGGGTTTCACCCTCGCCGGCGCCATTAAGGCCATTATTGCCGGCGTTGTCCTCATCACCGTTGGCTCGATTATCGCGGGGATTCCCGACCCGCTGAATCCGTGGCGGCTTGTGAAAATGCTCATCCTGGTCATCGCAACGGCTCTTGCGCTGATTAGCATGATGTTCCTTATTATGGTGCGCGTGAACGATCCGCTTGTGCCGCGCGCGATTTTTGGCATGCTCAATACGGTCCTTTATTTTCCGAGTGGCGCGGTCTATCCCACGCAATCATTTCCGGCGTGGATGAAAGTGATTACCACGATTGACCCGTTTAGCTATGCGGTCCATGGGTTCAAGCAGCTTGTATTGAAAAATACCGGCCTGATGGCAATCAGCGGTGACCTGCTGTTTTTGCTTTGTTTCACGGCGCTGTCGATGGGTATCGCGACTTTGTTGTTTCGGAGAACACTTTAGGAACCACGAATTGCGTCGACGTGGCGCAGGTTTCCAAACCTGCTGGTCGTACGATGTCATGCGCCGCCGAACTTCAAACAGATTCGAGCTTCGATTTGATTAGCGCCAAAGGCGCGCCACCATACCAGCCTGGGGCAACGCCCCAGGAAATCACGTCCAACAACCCCAAGGGCTGAAAGCCCGCATGATCAACGTAGCGCAGGTTTCCAAACCTGCCGTATCGCGGGTTTCCAAACCCGCCAGTCGTACGACATCATGCGCCGCCGAATTTCAAAAAGATCCGTTTCGCGTCACCGGTTTTTCAGCCCATCGGTACAACGCCCCACGGTCAGCCGATTTAGAATTCGGCGATACGGCAGGTTTGGAAACCTGCGCTGCGTGCGCTGCCCCGCAGCTAATCCTTTCCCCAACGCCAGCGAGGCTTTTCTCCCTTGATAAAAACAATAAGAAATAAAGCAACGCCAAGAACGATCGAATAAACCACGTATAAAACGACGCTATACGTTATCAGAGTCGTTCCGGCGAGAAGGCATGCCAGCCAAATAGCGAGGACCGTCCATCCTTGCCAGCAACAGGGAGGACCCCATCCCCAACCATATTTCTTGGCAGGAAACCAATATTTTTTTGTGTTCATATCGTGAATCCGTCAAAACGAAAATTCATTGGTTCCTACTTAATGAAGTATCCTGAAGACTTCCACTGGCCGTCCTTTTCCAGCATGAACGTGACCGTTTCAATCGCGGATTTCTTGTTTGCGAATGACGCGTCGAATTGCATGACCACATACTGTCCGTCCGGCGCGCCCGGCATTTGCGTGGCGTATGTCGCGGACTGTAAATTGCGCGACTCCAGATCGCCCAGCGGTTTGCGAAAGGCGGTCATGCTCTCCTCCCACTTCTGTTCCGTGACCGCATTCTGGAAAAGAGTCGCTGCGTCCTGCCAGCTTTGGGCGTATTGCCCATTGTCAATTTCCGCCAGCCACGCGTGCGCTGCAGTGGTCGCAGCCTGTTTTGCCGCCTCGTTGGCTTTGTCGCAACCCGAAGCAAGTGCAGCCGTGAGAGCCATCGTCACGAGCAACGCGGCAAGTTGTGAGGGAAGCGATTTGAATTTCATATGATTCCTTCGTTATTGGTTTGTTTGTCTGTTAAATGAATTTGAAAAGCTGATCCAACACCATCTTTGAAAGAATCTCCGCAAGAATCAGCGCCGGAATAAAAGTGGCAACGGCCCGGACAGTGCTCAATTTACAGGAAACACTGTACGATTTATACATCAGCCAAATCGTCCAAACGAGCATCGGAATCACTGCGATCATTGCTCCGAAAAAAATGACTGCATCTGACCCATAATGCTGCGCAGGAACACCGTACAAGACTTGTTGGAGCAGATAGGTGCTATATCTCATTATCGCCGGAGGCAGAAAAACGAGACTGACGATGACGTTTGGCCATCGTGCCAGCGCCTGTGTGGCAAATAAATCGAATGCTCGATACGGCATGTTTGCGGCGAGCCTGCCAAAAATCAGGAGAACCGCCGTCAGGCACAACCAATCCACAAAGCCCTCTGAAAGAAAAAGCCACAATGGGGCGAGTATTCCCGGATGCGTGTCCAACACGCCGTCAAAGTGAGTAGAGCTCCGTGAGCCGATAAATCCGGCCGCCAGAATGGCCGCCAGCCCAATCAGCAGTGACTGAAGGGCCGTCAGCCGGATGAACGGATTAAAAAGCAGCGTGACCGTTTTTTTCCATCGATCATCGGCAACGGGTTGTCCCGGGCTGCGTTCGGAAGCCGCGATAGTTTCGACGTATGTTTTGACGTCGTTTGCATGTTGGTACCGACGTTCGGGCTCCTTTTCCATGGCGCGCAATACCACTTCATCCAGCCGCACGTCAACTTTGACCTTTTTGGACGGCGGTTCCATTTTTTTGCCGGGTAATTCGCCGGTCAGCATCTGATACAGTACCACCCCCAGGGCATAAATGTCCGCGCGATGGTCCACCTCAGCCGGATGCTCGACTTGTTCCGGCGCCATGTAACTCGGCGTGCCCATGATTTTGCCGGATTCCGTCAGTACACCCGGTTTGCCGGTTGTGCCGCTTAATGCCGGTTCATATTCTGTCCCGATTAACTTTGCCAGCCCGAAATCGGCCACCTTCACCCGTCCACGGCGATCGATCAAAATATTTTCGGGTTTGATGTCGCGATGAACGATGCCCTGGTCGTGGGCGAATTGAAGGGCATCGCAAATTTGCGGGACGATGGCCAGGGCTTCGCGTGCCGAGACGCGGCCATTTTTGAGCAACTGGCGGAGATTCACGCCGTCCACAAATTCCATGAGGAAATAAAAAAGTCCGTCTGCCTGGCCGAACTCGTAAAGCGTGACAATACCCGCGTGATTCAGTTGTGCCAGCGCCTGGGCCTCGCGCGTGAAACGTTCGGCAAACGCCGGCTCGCTGCCAATATCGGGCGGCAGGATTTTCAGCGCGACCACACGGTTAAGCTGCTTTTGGCGGGCCTTATACACCGCGCCCATCCCGCCCTGCCCGATCGATGCAAGTATTTCCAACTGCGAAAATTTCGAGTTCAGTTCCTCGATTGACGGCGGAACAAAGCGCGGCGATTTGCCCCCGGTGTCTGTGCCGCTGGGAAACCCCGCCTTCAGCAGGCATTCCTGGCACAAGCCCTGGGGCGCATCCGGCGCAAGCGATTTGCCGCAGCTTGGACATAAACGCGATGTATCCATAATCCGTTATTCATATCTATTCTGGATTTGCGCCGCCATGTTACAAAGAAAATGCACAAATTTCGCAAACGCGTTTGGTGTCCACGTTTTAGCGTGTTCCGGAACGCCACAGTGGTCGAGCACGCCCCACTATGGTGGAGCACGGCGCGCTGCGCCGTGCAGCGCCGCGTAATAGCGGCGCAATGAGCGTCGTCGGATGACTCGCACGCGCCGGTGGCGCGTGCTGTCACGGCGCAGCGCGCCGTGACCCACCAGGCAGGTTGGAGCAGCGCCACGGCCCTCGCGTTTCAGAACATTCGATGTTCAGCGTTCGATGTTCGATGTTCGATGTTTTCGGGCGAACTTAAATATTGGGCTTTCACTCGCCCCTCATCGTCCGTAACAGATAAGCTATTTCCTCCTTCACCTCGTCTTGTGAAGACACGGTATTGGCAATCTCCGCCTCCAACAACGCCCGATAACGTTTCCGAAGCCGGTGCACAGCCACTCTTACCGCACCCTCGGTCATGCTCAATCGTTTGGCCAGGCTGGCATACGGCTGCGACTCGCGCGCGCCGGTGAGTGTCTGTTTCAGCACCCGGAACATCTCCAATTTTTCCTCACGCTGATATTCGGCCTCCAATTGTTTCAAAACCTCTTCCAACAATGCCGTAGCCCAGTTTTTGTCGAACGCTTTGCCGGGCGTCGTATGATCCACAGGTTCCAGGTCGAACCGCCGTTCAGCCGCGGCCCAATCCAGCGAAAGTAATGGGCGGCCGCCGCCGCGCCGCTGGGTGCGGGCCTTTTTCCATTCATCAATGAGAAAATGATTCAACGCGCCGAGAAGGAATGAACGAAAGCGGCCCAGCTCGGGATTCGCATTCGCCAGGGACTGCTGTTCGAGCAATCGGAGAAAAAAGGATTGGGCCAGGTCTTGCGCGTCTTCCGGCGAATGGCCGCGCCGCCGGACGCAGGCATAAATGGGATACCAGTAAGTCCGGCAGAGCCTTTCCAGCGCCTCGCTCGCGTGCGTAGTGTCACCATGACCGGCTTTGAGCACGATTGACCATTGGGTCGTGACAAACAGCCGCCGTTGCGGAGAGGCCGTTTGCGAGGAAGACACCATGAACCGATTTAGCCAAAGTTACACAAACAGGGCCAGCCATTTTACGATTTGCAAACGTAGCGCAGGTTTCCAAACCTGCCGTATCGCGGGTTTCCAAACCCGCCAGTCGTACGACGTCATGCGCCGCTGAATTTCAAAAAGATGCGTCTTGCGTCACCGGTTTTTCAGCCCATCGGGACAACGCCCCACAGTCAGCCGATTTAGAAATCGGCGATACAGCAGGTTTGGAAACCTGCGCTACAATCCATCAATCCACCGCGCTACCGTTTCAACGTTTTAACATTTCAACGTCTCAACGACCGCTTTCCCCCGCCGGCACCGGCCGCGGCGGCCGCACGGGACGGGGCGCCGTTTTCGTCGGCACATTCCTCACAAACAAAAGATAGTTCGCGAGACCAAAGCTGACCACGGACAGTTGGGCCAGGCGCAGGGCAATTCCGTAGGTCATTCCCGTAAGGGCGCCCATGCCGACAGCTTTGAAGGCGACGATTCGGGTGCCTTCAAGAGTTCCCATGTTCAGCGGAACGGCAAACGTCAGCAAATCAAACCACATGCCCAGGACCCAGAGTGTTGCAACCGTTTCAATCGAATATGCCTGATGTACGAGGCTTAAAAACCACCACGTTTGCAAAAGGCCGGTGGAATGGCCGAGCATTTGCCACCCTATCGCCGGAGCCAGGTCGCTTGGCCGTTCGCGGTAGAATGTCTTCAACGCTTCGTCCACGGTGCTGACTTCGCGTGCGACCTTGCGAAGCAAGCGGCCCCCAAACCGGCGGGCTGCCAGCCAGCGGATGAACGAGCCGAACTTGCCATATTTTTGGAGCAACAAAAAAGCCAGCATTCCGGAAACGACAAACCCGCCGCTGCCGAACATTGCAACCCACACCGGCCGCGGCAGGTGCGCTCCGCACACGACCACGACCGAACCGCATGCCACAAATAGCGCGTGAGCGATTCCAGTCGAGAGCCGCCCCACCAGCACGCTGCTGACAGCTTCAGGTCCTTTATGGGATGAAGACAGCAACCCGGCTTTGGTGATTTCGCCTCCCATGGCTGCCGTGGGCGTCAGATAGTTGATGGCATTGCCCGCCAATCGAATTCGAAAGAGTTGAAACCACGAAAGGCGTCGATACGCGCCTCCCATGCAATAACTCCAGCCTTTTGTGTGAAGGCCCTCGGCCAGGAATTCAAACGCGATGAATGGTATGAGCCCCCAGCCCAATGACAAAAGCCCCTGCCACAACCTGTCTGCGCCAACCCTCCAGACGAGGTAGCCCAGGAAGCCAAAACCCAACAGCAGGAGCAACGTATGCAGCTTTTTCATTGGCCCGTGTGTTTCAAACGAGCACCAGCTTAGACGGGTTGCACGGGAATTCCAAATCGGTTGCAATAATTTTGAAATCGGCGGGTTTCCGCCGTAACATCCAATCCCAAATCGGCAAGCGTCGGATTGTGTTTCCGATGATAGCGCGATCGCGTTGAAATGAATTGCCGCATTCGTTCGACGGCTATGTCCGTCAATGGGCAATCCAGGTGCTGATAAACCCGGCGCGCCGTCTCCATCGGGTCTGAAACGATTTCGTGATAATTCAGGTCCAGAAAGCGGTCCGCAAATTCCGGATGCTCGTCGCGAAAGCGAATGGAACGTTCCATGGTGTCGGCGAGTATCCGGGCCTCGCGTTCCTGAAGGCGTTCCCGGTCAGGCCGCGCAAACAGCCCATGGATTACTTCAATCAGTTGCATCGACGACTTGAGCACTTCTATCGGATTGCGGTGCGTTTGAACAACCATCGCATCCGGAAAGACCGTAAACAATTCTTCGAGCGCGTAGAGGTGGTCGGGAGCTTTTAGGACCCACCGTTTCAACGGTGATCGCCACTGGAGATGTTGCAGAAATCGTTTTTCCCAGGCGTAGGCGGACAGCAAACCGGTCGTCCGGACGTAATGTTCATAGGTGGGCACACGGCAGGTCGTGACAAATTCCTCGGACATCAGCGTGTAGCTGTGGATGGCGACACACTCGTGAGGCGTGACGGCGCGGACCGGGTAGACTTCGTCCGCCCCCGGCGCGAGCCGCCGGAACAACCATAAATTCATGTCGGCGCGCCGCACACGCCACTCATGATGCGGGCCCGGCCGTGGCGCAGGAATCGGAAACATGACCTCCCAAACTCTTGGACTGCGGCTCTCCGGGTCCTGGAACAAAACTTCATGGAGAAACGTTGAACCGCTTCGCGGCATGCCGGTGATAAAAACGGGCCTCTCGACGGGCGTCAACATTGAATCCGGCTGCTCTCGCCAGATCGCTGCCAGGCGCAGGCGTGTTTCAAGGATATTTAGCAAATGACCGCGCATGAGAAAGCGTCCGAGGCCGTGCAAACCGCCTTCTTCCTCCAGGCTCCTTGTAAGAATGGAAAGCGCCGGTTCGATTGGCGGGTCTCCAAAATCCTCCAGGCCCGTCCGCCTCCGCGCCTGGTTGATGAGCCTCGTGCTGTCCAAATGCCAGAGTCCGCGGCTGACTCTGTCCGCAAAGGTTTTATTCATCGGTTTATTGGCCTCCTCAAGCCGGATATCAGCATCATTTTGTTGTTTCATGCCTCTCCTTTCCTTCGCTACTGTAGCTCAGGTTCTTTGAACATCAACTTCAAGTATCCACATTCGAGAGCAGTCACGTGGACGTGCCTCTCAAAATCGTCCACCACAAATCCCGCGAAAACGCCCAATTTCAGGCGTTTTCACGGACCTATACGGTTCTGCGCCGCCCTCCTTGCAAAAAAAATGGACGGATATCACTTTCAGCCAAATGCTTAGATACTCCGACTTCGTTCGTCCTCGTCCTCGTCCTCGGAACGGGCAAGGGGGAATTATCCTCATTGTCATCCTCGTTTGCCGCCGTAGTCAAACGAAGGCGGGTCCCTCCATCTTCCATCTTCGCCCCGTCCTCCCGCATTCGATGTTCAGCGTTCGATGTTCGATGTTCGATGTTTCCGGATTTCGCGCCCTTTTTCCTTTTTAATTCTCGAAAACAGCCATCGGTCCCCGGCGCTCCCGGCGCTCATGGCACCTTGGCGCGCCGTAGCTTCTGAGCGAAGGCGGCTATCCTAAGGCGTTTGTTTGGCCTCAGCCGGTATGGAAAGCCATTCCTGCTTGTCCGAAACCCAAACGTGTTCTGTTGGAAAAATTCCGCTTAATTGGTCAAATGAACCCAGAGCGATGGCGATCGCGTCCGGCCTGCTTTTGCGCTCGGCAAAAATCTGGCTGCCGCAACGCGGACAAAACTTGCGCGTCAGGTCGTTGCTCGAAGCGAATTCCGTCACCGTGCCCGTTATGTGCACATGCTCTTTTAAGAACAGTGCCCGGACAAAAAAGGCCGAGCCGGTGAGTTGCTGGCAGTCCCGGCAATGGCACGCGCGAACATTGATTGGCGGGCCGGTCACAACAAATTTCACAGCTCCGCAAAAGCATTGTCCGCTTCTGACTCGTGATGATTGCTCGTTCATGTCGTTTCAACCCATATCACATTTGGTTAAAGCGTTGAAGTGTTAAACCTCAAAAATGCGTCTTGCGCTCAAATTTTGGAGCCGATTGCCAGTAAAATCGTGGTGTTTTGCGACATTTGCTTCGGTGTCAATAAGTTCACATTTAGTGAGGTTATTGACACCAAGCCA
>Ga0335075_10002150_pt1 | contig 31895 bp, 35 predicted proteins | sample Lox_Sample_24_FD_206723 | JGI IMG/M metagenome (GOLD analysis project Ga0335075, IMG submission 206723) | Soil microbial communities from Loxahatchee National Wildlife Refuge, Florida, United States - Lox_Sample_2.4 | ecosystem: Environmental > Terrestrial > Soil > Wetlands | place: USA...
GCCCACAAAATCGCCGGGAGCGATTTTGAACGACGCGCAGCGTCGGCCCCGAAGGGGCGAGGCCCAGGATGGGGCCGAGTAACGCCGTTCCCTGGGCTGCGGGATCGAAAGAGCTCAATGGCTGGCTGCGCAAATCGCCGGAGCGATTTGCGCCAATCAATTAAGAAAAAAGCCCATCTTCACGCCGGCCAGCTGAATGACGTCGTTGTCGCTCAGCTTGGTCGCCTGCGCGCCGATCGGCGAGCCGTTGACGAGCGGGAAGTCATCTGGCTTGCCGCTGTCGACATGCACGATGTAATAGCCTTCACCGCGGCGCGTGATGGCCGCGACCTGCACGCCCGGCCTGCCGAGCGTCGTCAGGGCCTTGGTGATCTCGAGCTCCCGGCCCGCGAACGCGCCGGAGAGGACCTGCAGCTTCGCCTTCTTCAGCGCCGCCGCCTCGATGGCCCGGCTCCTGCCGGTGTTCGAGTTGGAGGCCGCAGCCGGCTCCGCGGCTGAGGCCGCGGCGGCGGGCACGTGCGTCGGCTCGCCGTCGATCACCTGCGACTGGCCCATGGCCGTGCGCAGCTTCTCGACCGGGCGGGCCGAAGGCTGGATCACCATCGTCTTCTCGAACTCGTCCTGCTGCTCGTCGTCCTCGACGAAGCGCAGCTGGTGGTGGCCGACGGTGATGACGTCGCCGTGCTGCAGCGCGTGCTTCTTGATCAGCTTGCCGTTGACGTACGTGCCGTTGGTGCTGTTCAGGTCCTCGAGGAACGAGTCGTTGAGGATGTTGATGATGAGCGAGTGGTGGCCGCTGACGGCCGCATTGTCGATGCGGATGTCGTTGTCCGGCAGCCGGCCGATGGTATAACGCTCCTTGTTCATGTTGTATTCCGCCATTACCTGGCCGTCCAGGCTCAAGACCAACCTTGCCATGTTATTTCGCCTCGCCGTGTCAGCCGAACCAACCAAGGATCTTGTCGAAGATGCGCGTGCGGGCCGGGAAAGGATCCAGAACGTGCGCCATCAGCACCGAAATGTTGTCGCGGCCCCCGTTATCGTTCGCCAGTTGAATCAGTTGCTTCGCAACGTTGTCAAGATTAGCACCAAAGGTGCTTATGGTTAAATGGATATCGTCGTCCTCGACCATGTCCGAGAGGCCGTCCGAGCAGAGCATGAAGACCTCGCCCTTCTGCACGGGGATCTCCTGGATCTCCACTTCGACGTTCGGCTCCACCCCGAGGGCGCGGGTGACGTAGTTCTTGTTCGCCGCCCGCTGCGCCTCCTCGGCGGAATAGAAACCCCGATCGACCAGCTCCTGCAGCAGCGAGTGGTCCATCGTGACCTGCTCGAATTTGTCGTTGCGCTGCCGGTACATCCGCGAGTCGCCCACGTGCGCGATGGTCACCTTGTTGTCGAAGAAGAGCGCCGCCACCACCGTCGTGCCCATGCCCTCGCACTGCGGCTGGCTGCGGGCGGTCTGGTAGATGATCTTGTTGGCCCGGTGAATGGCATCGCGCAGGATGATGGTCGGACGCGAGAGGTTCGTGCCGCGGTCGTGCACGTTCATGTCCTCCCGCTCCACCTGCTCGCGCACCAGGCTGACGATCGTCTTCACCGCAATGCCGCTCGCCACCTCGCCTGCGTTGTAGCCGCCCATGCCGTCGGCCAGCACCAGCAGCCCGATATCCGGGTCCAGGGCGATGGTGTCCTCGTTGTGCTCGCGAACCTTGCCGGTATCGGTCTGCCCAACGACGCGCAGCTTGCTTTTTAAGCTCATGCCGCCGCTTTCGGCTCTCTAATATCGTTTTCTGCCGCAAGTCGCCTTCGGCGCTTGCGGGTCGCAGGCCAAAAGACGGCTTTTGGCCCGCTCTTTCGTGACGCGCATCACTATCCCGTCTCCCAGTCGAGCGGGCATAAGCTAGCATTGCCGTCGGTTGAGTCCGAGTGCCTGGTCACAAACCGGCCATCCGGTCCTCCCCCGGGCGCGCATCGTAGCTCAACCCGGCCCAACTCGTTTGTGAAGCGTATCGATGCCGCGTCCGATCTCCGTATTCGTCTGCAGCGCCTGCGGGGCTGAAACCCTGAAATGGCAGGGGCAGTGCCCGGCCTGCGGCGAGTGGAATTCCCTCGAGCAGCGGGCGGTGCGCCGGCCCGGCGCCAAGGGCGGCCCGGCTGCCGGCGCTTCCGGGACCGGGGCGGGGGCTGCCCCCGTGCCCCTCGACTCGGGCGCGAACCTCGACCTCGCGCGCCTGCCGACCGGGCAGGGCGAGCTCGACCGGGTGCTGGGAGGCGGCATCGTCCCGGGCTCGGTCACCCTGCTGGGGGGCGATCCGGGCATCGGCAAATCGACCCTGCTGCTGCAGGTGGCCGCGCACGCGGCCGCCAGCCGCGGCGTAGTGTACGCGAGCGGCGAGGAGTCGGTGTCCCAGGTTGGGCTGCGCGCCCGGCGGCTCGGCATCGCGGCGGCCACCCTGGAAGTGCTCACCGAAACCGACCTGCAGTCCATCCTCGATCAGGCCGCGGCCCGCAAGGCGGCGTTGCTGGTCGTGGACTCGATCCAGACGGTGCAGTCGGCGGCCGTCGCCGCGAGTGCCGGCGCCGTCTCGCAGCTCAGGGAGTGCACCGCGGAGCTCGTCCGGTTCGCCAAGACCACCGCCACGGCGGTCGTGCTCATCGGGCACGTCACCAAGGAGGGCGCGATCGCGGGTCCGCGGGTGCTCGAGCATCTGGTCGACACCGTCCTCTACTTCGAGAGTGAAGCCGGCAGCCGCTTTCGGATCGTGCGTGCCACCAAGAACCGTTTCGGCGCGGTCAACGAGCTCGGCTTCTTCGCCATGACCGAGGCGGGGCTGAAGGAGGTGCGCAATCCATCGGCGATCTTCCTCGCCCGCGCGCCGGAGCCCGCCGCCGGGAGCATCGTGACTGTGATGCGCGAGGGCGGCCGGCCCCTCCTCATCGAGTTGCAGGCGCTGGTCGATCGCATGCGATTCGGTGCGCCGCGGCGTATCGCGCAGGGGCTCGATGCCAACCGCGTCGCCATGCTGCTCGCGGTGTTGAGTCGCCATGCCTCACTCTCGCTGCAGGAGCACGATGTGTTCGTCAACGCCGTGGGCGGCGTGCGGATCGGGGAAACCGCGTGGGACCTGCCGGTCGTGATCGCGCTCGCGTCGAGCCTCGCCGAGCGGGCGGTACCGGCGGCACTCGTCTCCTTCGGGGAGATCGGCCTCACGGGCGAAGTGCGTCCGGTCGCCTACGGCGAAGAGCGGTTGCGCGAAGCGCAGAAGCAGGGCTTCCGGCTCGCGGTGGTGCCGCGCGAGAACGCGCCCCGCAGGTCCCTCGAGGGCATGGAGGTGATTGCCGTTGCCCGGGTCGCCGAGGCGCTCGAGGCGGCGCTCAATCGGAGCTCGCCGGGCTCGGCGCCTCAGACGGCGCCCGCACGCGCACGGTCCTGATCGCATTGTCGGCGATCTGCAGCACCTCGAACTGGTAGGGCCCGACCTTCACCGCCGTGCCCGGCGAGGGGATGGTCTCCAGCTGCTCCAGCAGCAGACCGTTCAGCGTCTTGGGCCCGTCCGTCGGCAGCTGCCACTGCAGCGCCCGATTCAGTGCGCGCAATGTCGCGCTCGCGTTGATGATGAACACACCTGCCCCCTGCGGATGGATGTCCTTGTGCGTCACGGTCGCCGGATCGGTGGTGAATTCGCCGACGATCTCCTCCAGGATGTCCTCGAGCGTCACCAGCCCTTCGATGTCGCCGTACTCGTTGACCACGAACGCGAGCCGGCGCCGGTTGCGCTGGAAATAGGCCAGCTGTGCGTTGAGGGCCGTGCCCTCGGGCACGAAGTAGGGCTCGCGGCCGCTGGCGATCTCGATCAGCCGCTCACGCGTCAGCGTGCCGCGGGCGAGCTCGTGCGCGACGCGCTTCATGTGCAGCATGCCGACCAGATTGTCGAGGGCGCCGCGGTAAACGGGCAGGCGCGTATGCGGTGTCTGGCGCAGCTGCTCGAGGATGTCATCCCACGGCCCCTCGACGTCGATGCCGGCGATCTCCTGCCGCGGGATCATGATGTCGTTCACGGTGATCTGACCGAGGTCGAGAATGGAGAGCAGCATCTGCCGATGCCGCGCGGGAATCAGCGGTCCCGCCTCCGCGACCACGGTGCGCAGCTCCTCGGTGCTCAGGGTCTGGTTCGCGGCCTGGGACCTGACGACTCCGACGATCCGCAGCAGTCCATACGCCATCCGGTTCGTCACCCAGAGGAACGGGCGGGCGACGAGCACCAGCGCGCGGTAGATGCGCGCGGTATTGAGAGCGACGGATTCCGGATACGTCGCGGCGTAGATCTTGGGTGCGAGCTCACAGAAGACGATGACCGCGACGGTGAGGAGGAAACCGGTGACGGGCACTGCATGGCGGTAGTGGGTGCGCTGGGCGAGCAGGGTCGCAGTCGCCGAGGCGAAGACGCTGGCCGCGGCCAGGATCACCAGATTCGCGCCGAGCCAGTCCTCCGGCTTCTGCAGCAGCCGCTCCAGGAGCCTGGCAGTGCTCTGGCCCGCTTTCGCCCGGTGGCGGATGCGGTAGCGGTTGACCGAGAGCATCGCGACCTCGGTGCCGGAGGAGAAGGCGATGATCGCGAGCAGCGCGATGAGGATGATGAGGAGCGCGGGAGAGGACGGTGAGTCGTTCAATTCTGGGTTCCTCATTGTTAAAGCGCTGGATCGGGGCATCCTGCCCCGCCCAGCGCGCCTCGGGCAAAAAGCGTGGTTTTTGCCCGAGGCTCCGCCACCTGCGGCGGCGGGGCCCATCCATGGGCCTGGGTCCAATATACTTCACTCATGTTTGACACACTGAGCGCACGCCTCTCCCGGACCCTCGACGCCCTGCGCGGCCGCGGGCGAATCACCGAGGAGAACATCGGCGAAGCCCTGCGGGAGGTGCGGGTCGCCCTCCTGGAGGCCGACGTCGCCCTGCCCGTCATCAAGGGCTTCATCGATTCGGTCAAGGCCAAGGCCCTGGGGGCCGAGGTGGCTCAGAGCCTGACACCCGGCCAGGCGTTCATCGGCATCCTGCACCGGGAGCTGGTGGAGCTGATGGGCGGCCACCGGGCGGGGTTCAACCTGCGTGCCCAGCCGCCGATCGTGGTGCTGCTCGCAGGCCTCCAGGGCGCGGGTAAGACGACCACCGCGGCGAAGCTCGCCCGCTGGTTGACGGAGGAGCAGCGCAAGCGCGTGCTGATGGTCAGCACCGACGTCCGCCGCCCTGCGGCGATGCTGCAGCTGGAGCGGCTTGCCGCGCAGGTGAACGCCCAATACTTCGCCGCGGACGTACAGTCCCCGCCTGCGGATATCGCACGCGCTGCCCTGGAGCAGGCAAAGCGCGGCGTCTTCGACGTGCTGATCGTCGACACGGCCGGCCGGCTCCACGTGGACGAGGCGCTGATGGAGGAAGTCCGCCAGATCGACCAGGCGGCGCACCCGGCGGAGCGGCTCTTCGTCGTCGATGCCATGGCCGGACAGGATGCCGTGAATGCGGCCCGCGCGTTCGGCACCGCGCTCGACCTGACCGGGATCATCCTGACCAAGGCGGATGGCGATGCGCGCGGCGGAGCGGCGCTCTCGGTTCGCCAGGTGACGGGTAAGCCGATCGTGTTCCTCGGCGTCGGCGAGAAGACCGAGGCTCTGGAGCCCTTCGATCCGCAGCGCATGGCCTCGCGCATCCTCGGCATGGGCGATGTGGTGAGCCTGGTCGAGCAGGTCCACAAGCAGGTGGACCAGAAGGAGGCCGAGCGCCTCGCCCGCAAGGTGGTCAAGGGCAAAGGCTTCGACCTGATGGACCTCAAGAGCCAGCTGGAGCAGGTGCAGAAAATGGGCGGTCTCGGCAGCCTCATGGACAAGCTGCCGATGGCCGCGACGGCCAAGGGTGGGATGTCCGCCGACCAGGGTGACCGCGAGGTTCGCCGCCAGATCGCCATCATCAATTCCATGACCCCGCGGGAGCGGCGCGTACCCGGGATCATCGACGGCTCCCGGCGCCGGCGGATCGCCCGCGGCGCCGGGGTGCAGGTTCAGGACGTCAACCGGCTGATGAAGCAGTTCCTCGACATGCAGCGGGTGATGAAGAGCATGAAAGGCGGGAAGCTCCGCCAGCTCCTGGGGGCCCTGAAAGGGGGGCTGCCGCCCGGAATGCCTCACTAGAGCAGGCACATGGACGTGCCCCGCCGCCGCAGGTGGCGGAGCTTCGGGCAAAAACCACGCTTTTTGACCGAAGCAGCGCTGGGCCGGGCAGGAGCCCGGATCCACGCTTTGAAAGCATGCCCGGAACCGCGTAGAATCCGCGCTCTTTTTTTGGGGTGGCCCAGGGCGATTCCCGGGAAGCCGCCCCGGCAACATCGAGAGCGAAACGAAACATGGTGACCATTCGCCTGACGAGGCGCGGGGCGCGAAATCAGCCCTTCTATCACGTCGTCGTGACCGACAGCCGCAAGCGCCAGGGCGGACCCAGCCTCGAGCACGTCGGGTACTTCAATCCCATCGCACACCGCGGCGAGACCAAGCTGAAGCTCGACCTGCCCCGAATCGATTACTGGGTGGGCAAGGGTGCCCAGCCTTCGGACCGTGTGCGCACGCTCGTCGCGTCGTACCGGAAGCAGGCGACCGCCTAGGCAGGCGGCGCGCGCCCGGCTGCGGTTAGCCTGATTGGCCCCGCCGGTGCGCTGGGTGGAGCTCGGCCGGGTCGGAGCGCCCTTTGGCCTCCTGGGCTGGGTCCACGTGACTTCCTATACGGAGCCGCCGGAAGCGCTGCTCGAGTACCCCGAGTGGGCGTTGCGGCCGGAGGGCGGGGAGCGCAAGCGGCGCCGCCTCGCAGAGGGACAGCTGCAGGGCGAGCGCCTGGTCGTGCGGTTCGAAGGCGTCGAGGACCGGGATGCCGCGGCGCTTCTGACCGGGAGTTGGGTGGAGATCGAGCGGCAGGCGCTGCCGCCGACGGGTGATCGCGAGTACTACCGCGCGGACCTGATCGGGCTCGAGGTCGAGAACCTCGAGGGCATCGCGCTGGGCCGGGTCGCTTACTTCATCGATGCGCCCGCGGGCGCGGTGATGGTGGTGGAGGACGGCAAGGCCTCGGACGCGCCGACGCGCGAGGCACACTGGGTTCTGGCGGATCCGGCGCACTTGCGGCGGGTGGACTTGGCCGCCGGCCGCATCCTGGTGGATTGGCCGGCGGAGCTCGAATAGGCGGCTCCATGAAGATCGAGGTCGTCACGCTCTTTCCGGAGATGATCGCCGGGGCGCTGCGCTACGGGATCGTCGGGCGCGCGCTGGAGCGGGGACTGCTGTCGGTCGGCACGGAGGACCCCCGGGCCCACACGAGCGACGCGCATCGCACGGTGGACGACCGGCCCTATGGCGGCGGCCCTGGGATGGTGCTGAAGCCGGAGCCTATGCTCGCGGCGATTCGCGCGGCGCAGGCGCGGTTGCCGGAGGGGAGCCTCAAGGTGTGCCTGTCGGCGCAGGGCGAGCCCTTCAGCCAGGCCGTGGCGCGGCAGCTGTCCGGACTCCGCGGATTGCTGCTCGTCGCGGGCCGCTACGAGGGGCCCGACGAGCGGGTGATCGAGTTGGGGCTGGACCGGGAGCTCTCGGTCGGCGACTACGTGCTCTCGGGCGGAGAGCTGCCGGCGTTGACCGTGATCGATGCGGTGGCGCGGCTTCTGCCGGGCGCCCTGGGTGACGAGCGCTCGAGCGGCGCCGACTCTTTTTCGAATGGGCTCCTCGACTGGCCGCACTACACGCGGCCGGAGGTTTTCGAGGGCCGGGCGGTGCCGGCGGTGCTATTGTCGGGCAATCACGCCGACATCGGCCGCTGGCGACTGCAGCAGGCGCTGGCGCGCACCTGGCTGCGGCGCCCGGATCTCATTGCGCGCCATGGGCTGACGCCCGAGGCGCAGCGGTTACTGAGCGAATTTCTCGCCGCGGGCGCGGCGCGAGACGAAAGATCGAGGATGAGCAAATGAACAAGATCGTCCAACAATTGGAGAAAGAGCGCATGACCCGCGAGGTGCCGGACTTCAAGCCCGGCGACACCGTGGTCGTGCAGGTGAAGGTCGTCGAAGGCGACCGCGAGCGCATCCAGGCCTACGAGGGCGTGGTGATCGCGCGCAGCAACCGCGGTCTCAACTCCTCCTTCACGGTCCGCAAGGTATCGCACGGCGAGGGTGTGGAGCGCGTGTTCCAGACCTACAGCCCCGCCATCAGCGACATCTCGATCAAGCGCCGCGGCAACGTCCGCCGCGCCAAGCTCTACTATCTGCGCGACCTGTCGGGCAAGGCCGCGAGGATCGAAGAGAAGATCTGACCCCCGCGCGCGGCGCCCATGGCATGACCACCCTGCGGGCCATCCTCTTGGGAATATGGCGCGGCCTCGACGGGCTGCGCAAGGCCCTGCACCTCGTCCTGCTGGTCGTCATCTTCGGCCTCATCATCTGGGCGCTCAGCTCGTCGGCGCCCGTGGTGCCGGAGCGCGCCGCGCTGGTCGTGAAGCCCGAGGGGCAGCTCGTCGAGCAGCTGAGCGGCGATGCCGTGCAGCGCGCCGTGCAGAACGCGCAGGGAGGGCAGCGTGAGGAAACGCTGCTCTGGGACCTGGTCGAGGCCATCCGCGGCGCGGCCACGGACAGCCGCATCCGGGTGCTGGTGCTCGATCTCGACAAGATGCAGGGCGCCGGCCAGCCGGAGCTCGAGGAGCTGGCGGACGCCATCGGCGCCTTCCGCGCCAGCGGCAAGCCGGTCATCGCCTTCGGCACGACTTACGATCAGGACCAGTACTATCTCGCGGCTCAGGCGGACAAGGTCTACCTCGATCCCAGCGGCTACGTGATGATCGAGGGCTACAGCCGCTACTCGATGTACTTCAAGGGATTGCTGCAGAAGCTCGGCGTCGACGTCAATGTCTTCAAGGTCGGTACCTACAAGAGCGCCGTGGAGATATTCACGCGCAACGACATGTCGCCGGCCGACAAGCAGCAGAGCCAGGCCTACCTCGATGTCCTCTGGTCGGCCTATCAGAAGGCGGTGACCGCCGCGCGCAAGCTCCCGCCCGATGCCATCGCGACGTACGTCAACTCCCTGCCCCAGACCGTGGGCGCGGCGAACGGGGATGCGGCCAAGGTGGCTCTGCAGGCGAAACTCGTGACGGCGCTCGCCAACAAGCTGGATGTGCGCAGGCAGCTCATCGGCCTCGTCGGCCTGGACAAATCGACCGGCTCCTACAACCAGATCTCCGCGGAAGACTACGCACGGATCGTCGATGCGCGCAAGAAGCTCCATGACGGCGACGGCAAGGCGCGCATCGGCGTCATCGTCGCCTCCGGCGACATTCAGGACGGCAAAGCGCCTCCGGGCACCATCGGCGGCGATTCGCTGTCGGAGCTCATTCGCCAGGCGCGTTTCGACAAGGACATCAAGGCCGTCGTGCTGCGCGTGGACAGCGGCGGCGGCAGCGTCGCGGCATCGGAAGAGATCTACCAGGAGCTCGAGGCGCTGCGCGCGGCGGGCAAGCCGCTGGTGGTCTCGATGGGCGATCTGGCGGCCTCGGGCGGTTACTACATCTCGGCGCCCGCCAACCAGATCTTCGCCAGCCCGGCGACGCTCACCGGCTCGATCGGCATCTTCGCGATCATCCCGAACATCAGTCAGACGCTGACCAAGGTCGGCGTTGGGGTCGATGGCCTCGGCACGACGCCGCTGGCCGGTGCGCTCACCATCGACCGGCCGCTCAGCCCCGAGATCCGGGGGCTGCTGCAATCGCAGGTCGACCGCGGCTACCAGGAGTTCCTGGACCGGGTGGCCGCCGGCCGCCGCGAGACTCCACAACAGATCGATGCGATCGGCCAGGGCCGGGTATGGGCGGGCGCGGACGCGCGGCGGATCGGCCTGGTGGACCGGCTGGGAACGCTGGAGGACGCGGTGGCCTCGGCGGCGCGGCTCGCCAAGGTGACGCACTATCAGGTGGAGTTCGTGCAGCCGCACTTCTCCTGGGCGGAACAGCTGTTCGACCAGGCGCAGGCGCGTGCCGCCGGCGCGGCGGTCTCAATGTTCCAGCCGGATGCGCAGTCGCTCGGCCTGCTGCAGGTGGCCAACCGCCTCGACCCCGTTGCCCGCGGCCTCGAGCAGCTGACCCGTTTCAGCGCGCCGGGGCACCTCTACTCCTACTGCTTCTGTCAGAACAACTAGAGACTGTTCCAGTCCAGGATGACCTTGCCGGAGCGGCCCGAGCCCATGATGGTGAAGGCCTGCGAATACTCCTGCACCGGCAGGTGATGGGTGATGATGGGCTCGAGCTCGAGTCCGCTCTGCAGCAGGCTCGCCATTTTGTACCAGGTCTCGAACATCTCCCGGCCGTAGATGCCCTTCAGCGTCAGGCCCTTGAAGATCACCTGATTCCAGTCGATGGCCGTCTCGTCGGGCGGGATGCCGAGGATCGCGACCGAGCCGCCGTGGTGCATGGTGCGCAACATGTCGCGGAAAGCGGCGGCGTTGCCTGACATCTCCAGGCCGACGTCGAACCCCTCCTGCATGCCGAGATCCTTCATCGTCTGATCGAGAGACTCCCGCTGCACGTTCACGGCGCGGGTGGCGCCCATTTTCTTGGCCAGCTCCAGCCGGTAGTCGTTGACGTCCGTGATGACGACATGGCGTGCCCCGACGAAGCGCGCGATCGCGACGGCCATGACGCCGATCGGGCCAGCGCCGGTGATCAATACGTCCTCGCCCACCATGTTGAAGGCGAGCGCGGTGTGTGTCGCGTTACCGAACGGGTCGAGGATGGAGGCGACGTCGTCGGTGATCGAGTCCGGCAGCTTGAAGGCGTTGTCGGCGGGAATGGCGAGGTATTGGGCGAAGGCGCCGGGCCGGTTCACGCCCACGCCCACCGTGTTGCGGCAGAGGTGGCGGCGTCCCGCGCGGCAGTTGCGGCAGTAGCCGCAGGTGATGTGGCCTTCGCCCGAGACGCGATCGCCGGTCTTGAGGCCGCGTACCTCGGAGCCGACATCCACGATGCGTCCGGCGTACTCGTGTCCGACCGCTATGGGCACCGGAATGGTCTTCTGCGCCCACGCGTCCCAGTTGTAGATGTGCATGTCGGTGCCGCAGATCGCGGTCTTGCCGATCTCGATCAGCACGTCGTTGTGGCCGACCTTGGGTTCCGGCACGTCATCCATCCAGATGCCGGGCGCCGCTTCTTTCTTGACCAGAGCTTTCATATCTTCATGCGCTGAAACGGTTTGCTCATTTTATCACCCTCAGCTCTCTTCCGACTGCGGCAAAGGCCTCGATGGCTTTGTCGAGCTGCTCGCGCGTGAGCGCCGCCGACATCTGCGTGCGGATGCGTGCCTGGCCCTTGGGCACCACCGGATAGGAAAAGCCGATCACGTACACGCCGCGCTCCAGCAGGCGGTCCGCCATGCGGCCGGCGAGGGCGGCATCGCCCAGCATCACCGGGATGATCGGATGCTCACCCGGCTTCAGGTCGAAGCCGAGCCTGCTCAGGCCGGCGCGGAAGTGGCGCGCATTCTCGTGCAGCTGCGTGCGCAGCTGCGGCGAGTGCTCGAGCAGATCGATGACCCGCAGTCCCGCGGCGGCGACCACGGGTGGGATGCTGTTGGAGAAGAGGTAGGGCCGCGAACGCTGCCGCAGCCATTCGATGACCTCTTTGCGGGAGGCGACGTAGCCGCCGCTGGCGCCGCCGAGCGCCTTCCCCAGGGTGCTCGTCAGGATGTCGATTCGCGAGGCGACTCCGCAGTGCTCCGGAGTGCCGCGTCCACCCGGCCCCATGAAGCCCGTGGCGTGGGAGTCATCGACCATCACCAGCGCATCGTAGCGGTCGGCGAGGTCACAGATGGCCGGCAGGTTGGCGATGACGCCATCCATCGAAAACACGCCGTCGGTGGCGATGAGGCGCGTGCGCGCGCCGGCCGCCTGTTTCAGGCATCCCTCGAGCTCCGCCATGTCGTTGTTGGCATAGCGGTAACGCTGCGCCTTGCAGAGGCGGATGCCGTCGATGATGCTGGCGTGATTCAGCGCATCGGAGATGACCGCGTCACGCTCGTCGAGCAGTGTCTCGAAGAGGCCGCCGTTGGCGTCGAAGCAGGAGGAATAGAGGATGGCGTCCTCGGTGCCGAGGAAGCGGCTCAGAGCCTCCTCCAGCTGCTTGTGCACCGTCTGCGTGCCGCAGATGAAGCGCACCGAGGCCATGCCGAACCCGAGCCGGTCGATGGCGCGGTGGGCCGCTTCGCGTACCGCGGGGTGGTTCGCCAGCCCCAGGTAGTTGTTGGCGCAGAGATTGATGACCTCGCGCTCGCCGGTGCGCACCGTGCCGCCCTGCGGCCCCGCGAGCACCCGCTCGCTCTTGTAGAGGCCCTGCTCCCGGAGTCCTGCGATATCCGAGCGCAGGCGCTCGAGAAGGCTTTGTATCATGCCGCGGAATTATACCCGCAGAAGCAGCCTGCCGTTCTCTTCCCGGGCCGCGTAGGTCCGCAGCGGCTCGTAGGCCGGCGGTGTCAGCGCCTCGCCGGTGCGTAGGCAGAACCGCGCGCCGTGGCGGGGGCAGATGATCTGGCAGGACTCGACTTCCGCGCCTTCCAGGGGCTCGCCGTCGTGGGTGCAGCGGTCCTCGACGCCGTAGAGATCCTTGCCGCAGCGTACGACCACGAGCGCGAGGCCGTCGACCTCGACGGATAGCGGCGCGTCCCCGGAGAGGTCCGCGGCGCTGCCTACATCGACCCAGGACGCCTCAGCCACCGCCCATCCTCAATACATCCCGGTCTGGAGCCGGGCTTCCTCGGACATCATGCTCTGGTTCCAGGGCGGATCGAAGGTCAGCTCGACGCGCGCCTCGCGCACGGTGGGAATGCGCTCGATCTTGTCCTTGACGTCGTCGACCAGGATGTCGCCCATGCCACAGCCGGGGGCGGTGAGGGTGAGCCGCACTTCGATCGTGCGCGTGCCGTCATCGTTGGGCTGCACCGTGCAGTCGTAGACCAGGCCGAGATCCACGATGTTGATCGGGATCTCGGGGTCGTAACAGGTGCGCATCTGCGCCCACGCGAGCTCGCGCACGTCGTTCTCGGTCGCATTGGGCGGCAGCTCCGGCGGCTTCACCGGCTCCTTGCCGATGGCGTCGGCATCCTCGCCCGAGATGCGAAAGAGGTTTCCTTCCATGTAGACGGTGAAGCTGCCCCCGAGCGCCTGCGTGATGTATCCGGACTGGCCGGGCTTGAGGTTGACTTCGACGCCGGCTGGGACGATCACCGCCTTGACCTCGCGGCTGACGACGAAGGGCTCGTTCTCGTGACTGCGCATGTCTCACTCCGTGGAGACGGTCGATTCGCTGCGCTCCAGCGCCGCGTTGAGGGTGTGCCAGCAGAGGCTCGCGCATTTGACGCGGGCGGGAAACTCCCGCACGCCGCAGAGGGCGGCGAGCTTGCCGAGCGACGCATCGGGCACGGCATCCTGTTGAGTCAGGAGCGAGTGGATGCGACCGTAGAGCGACTGCACCGCCGCCCTGTCCTTGCCCTTCACCGCCTCCGTCATGAGCGATGCGGAGGCGGTCGAGATGGCGCAGCCCTTGCCCTCGAAGCGGATGTCCTCGATGCGGTCATCCTTCAGGCGCAGCCAGACGGTCAGCCGATCCCCGCAGAGCGGGTTGTGACCCTCGGCATGGCTGTCGCAGGACTCGATCCGGCCGAAATTGCGCGGACGTTTGTTGTGGTCGAGGATGACGTCCCGGTAGAGCTCTTTCAGGTCCATCAGCCGAACACCTCGCGCGCCTTGCCGAGGGCGGCGACCAGGCTCGCCACGTCGCCTTCGGTGTTGTAGCAGCCGAAGGAGGCGCGCGCGGTCGCCGGTATGTTGAAGAACGTCATCACCGGCATGGCGCAGTGATGGCCGGTGCGCACCGCGACGCCCTCCGCATCGAGGATGGTGCCGAGGTCGTGCGGATGGACGCCCTCGAGGGTGAACGACAGCACCGCCGCCTTGTGTTGCGCGGTGCCGATGATCTCGATGCCGGGGATGCGCGCCAGCTCGCGGGTGGCGAGCTCGAGCAGCCGGTGCTCGTGCGCGGCGATCGCCTCGAGGCCCAGGCCCTCGACGTAGTCCATGGCCGCGGCGAGGCCGATCGCGCCGGAGATGTTGGGCGTGCCCGCCTCGAACTTCCACGGCAGCTCGTTGTAAGTCGACTTCTCGAAGGAGACGGTCAGGATCATGTCGCCGCCTCCCTGCCAGGGCGGCATGGCGGTGAGCAGCTCCTCGCGGCCGTAGAGCACGCCGATTCCCGTCGGGCCATAGAGCTTGTGGCCGGAGAACGCGTAGAAGTCGCAGCCGAGAGCGCGCACATCGACGATGGAGTGGGGGACGGCCTGCGCACCGTCGACCAGCACGACGGCGCCGTGTGCGTGGGCGGCGTCGATCATCCGCTTCACGGGCAGCACGGTGCCGAGTGAGTTCGCGACATGCGCGATCGCCACGAGGCGGGTACGCGGCGAGAGCATCGCCAGGAAACGATCGAGCTCCACCTCGCCGCGGCGATTGATGGGGGCGACCTTCAGCGTGCAGCCGGTCTGGTCGCGGACCATCTGCCACGGAACGATGTTGGCGTGATGCTCGAGCCCGGTGATCAGGATCTCATCGCCCGGGCCGAAGAGCGGGCGCGCATGGGACTGCGCGACCAGGTTCACGCCCTCGGTCGTGCCGCGGACGAAGAGGATCTCGCGAGTGGAGTGCGCATTGATGAAGCGCCGCACGCGCTCGCGCGCGCCCTCGTACGCTTCCGTGGCGGCCTGGCTGAGCGCATGGACGCCCCGATGGACGTTGGAATGCCAGTGTGTCTCGTATTGCTCCACGGCGTGCAGCACCGGCAGCGGGCGCTGTGAAGACGCCGCGCTGTCGAGGTACACCAGCGGCCGTCCGTTGACCGACTGCCCGAGAATCGGGAAGTCGCGCCGCACGCGCTCGACGTCGAGCACCGGTACGGAGGCAAGGTGGGAGGCAGTCGCGGCCATCAGAGCAGCTCCTTCAGCGAGGCGGCATCGGCCATCTGGCCGGCGAGATCGTGCTCGATCTGCCGCCTGAGCGCGGGTAATTCGATCCGGGACACCACATCCTCCAGGAAGGCCCACTTGAGGAGGCGCTGGGCGACCTCGGGCGACAGGCCCCGGGAGAGGAGATAGAAGAGCATGTCGTCGTCCAGCTTGCCGGCGGTGGCCCCGTGGCTGCAGCGCACCTCGTCGGTGTAGATCTCGAGCTGCGGCCGGACATCGATCTCGGCTTCCGGTCCTGCGAGCAGCCCGCGAAGCGACTGGCGCGAATCGGTACCGGACGCGGCTTCACGGACGGCGATCTTGCCGTTGAACGCGACGCGGGCGCGCCCCGAGGCGATGCCGCGAAAGCTCTGCTCCGTGCGGGCGCGCGGCGCGATGTGCTCCACCAGCGCGAAGTTATCCTGCACCTGCTGCCGATCGCCGAGCGCGGCCACCGACAGGGTGAGCTCCGCCCCGGCCCCGGCCATCTGCACGTGAGTCGTGGACCGCGCGGAGAGCGCGCCGGTGTTGACGGCCAGCAAACCATAGCGGGCGTCGGCGGCCAGCACGGCCGACAGCGTATCGATCCAGGTGGCTCGAGCCCCCGCCTGCTGCAGGCGGTAATGGGTCAGGTGCGCCCCGCGGCCGACCTCCACGTTGACGGCGCAGTTGACGAAGTTGGCGCCTGCGCCGGCGCTGACGTGCCGCTCGACCAGGACCAGGCGGCTCGCGGGCTCCAGGCTGACCTGGACGCGCGGGTACGAAGTGCCGGCGTCGGCGCCGGCGAGCGCGATGAAGATCAGCTCGACTCTCGCGGGCTCCCCGGTCGCACCGGTCACCTGGATTGTGGCCGTATCGGTCGCGAACGCCTCGTTGAGCAATGCCAGGCGCGCCTCGGGCAGGCTGTCCAGGACGGGCAGGGGGCGGCCGCGCTGCGGACTGCGTACCGTGAGTCCGGTCTGCCGCTCCGGGGAGGAGAGCTGCTCCGCAAACACGCCGTCCACGAACACGTAGCGGGCGAAGCCATCCAACTTCGCCGGCAGGCCGAAACCGGACGGTTGCGGCAAGTCGGCCGCGGCCGGCGCGAACCGCGCCTTTTCGAGCGGACGCAGATTCGTGTAGCGCCAGTTCTCGTCCCGGGTCGTGGGCAGGCCGCGCGCGGCCAGCGCCTCGATCGCTTCCTGCCGCCGCTCCCGGCTCACGACGCCGGCGGGCAGCGACTCGCGAACCGCGGCGTACTCGTCCGCAACGCGTCGGGAGGTCGCGGCATTGGTGCGGGACTCCGTCACGCGGCCTCGCCGGTCACCCAGTCGTAGCCGCGCCGCTCGAGCTCCAGAGCCAGGGACTTGTCGCCGCTGCGCGCGATGCGTCCCTTTACCAGCACATGCACGTGGTCCGGGACGATGTGATCGAGCAGCCGCTGATAGTGCGTGACGAGCACCAGCGAGCGCTCCGGAGAGCGCAGCGTGTTGACGCCGTGGGCAACGATCTTCAGTGCGTCGATGTCGAGGCCGGAGTCGGTCTCGTCCAGAATGGCGAGCCGCGGCTCCAGCACCAGCATTTGCAGGATCTCGTTGCGCTTCTTCTCGCCGCCGGAGAAGCCCTCGTTGACCCCGCGGGAGAGCATGCTGTCCTCCATGCGCATCAGCCGCATCTTCTCCTTCACGAGCGTCAGGAACTCGAAGGCATCGACCTCTTCCAGGCCGCGGTGCTTGCGGGCGGCATTCACCGCCGCCTTGAGGAGGTAGACGTTGTTGACGCCCGGGATCTCCACCGGATATTGGAAGCCGAGGAAGACGCCTTCGCGCGCCCGCTCCTGCGGCGCGAGCGCCAGCAGGTCACGGCCCTGGAAGGTGACGCAGCCCGCCGTGATCTCGTATCCCGGCCGCCCCGCCAGCACGTTGGCGAGCGTGCTCTTGCCGGAGCCGTTGGGCCCCATGACGGCATGTACCTCGCCCGTGGGAACCGTGAGTGTCAGTCCCTTGAGGATTTCCTTGCCGTCCACCCTGACGTGCAGGTCTTCGATCTTCAGCATCGCTCTCTCTTTCGATCCTAACCTACCGCGCCTTCGAGACTCACGGCGAGGAGGTTCTGCGCCTCGACGGCGAACTCCATCGGCAGCTCCTTGAAGACGGACTTGCAGAAGCCGCTGACGATCAGATTCACCGCATCCTCCGCGGAGATGCCGCGAGAGAGGCAGTAGAAAAGCTGATCATCACTGATCTTCGAAGTGCTGGCCTCGTGCTCCACCGTAGCCGACGGATTCTTCACCTCGACGTAGGGGAAGGTATGCGCGCCGCACTCGCCGCCCATGAGAAGCGAATCGCACTGCGTGAAGTTGCGTGCACCCTGGGCGCTCGGCAGAACCTTCACCAAGCCGCGATACGTGTTCTGGCCGTGCCCCGCGGATATCCCCTTCGAGATGATGGTGCTGCGCGTGTCGCGGCCTATGTGAATCATCTTCGTCCCGGTGTCCGCCTGCTGGCGGTTGTTCACCGTAGCCACGGAGTAGAATTCTCCGCTCGAGCCGTCGCCGCGCAGCACGCAGCTCGGGTACTTCCAGGTGATCGCCGATCCCGTCTCCACCTGCGTCCAGGAAATGCGCGAGTTCCTGCCGCGGCACTCGCCACGCTTGGTGACGAAGTTGTAGATGCCGCCGACGCCTTCGGCATCGCCCGGGTACCAGTTCTGCACGGTGGAGTACTTGATGTAGGCATCGTCCAGCGCCACCAGCTCCACGACCGCGGCATGCAGTTGGTTCTCATCGCGCATCGGGGCCGTGCAGCCTTCCAGATAGCTGACGGTCGCGCCTTCGTCCGCGATGATCAGCGTGCGCTCGAACTGGCCGGTCTTCGCCGCATTGATGCGGAAGTAGGTCGACAGCTCCATCGGGCAGCGCACGCCCTTCGGCACGTAGACGAACGAGCCGTCGGTGAATACCGCGGAATTCAACGACGCGAAGAAATTGTCGGTGTACGGGACGACGCTGCCGAGATACCGCTCCAGGAGCTGCGGATGCTTCTGCACCGCTTCCGAAAAGGGGCAGAAGATGACGCCGGCTTCGTTCAGGCGCTCCTTGAAGGTGGTCGCGACGGAGACGCTGTCGAATACCGCATCGACGGCCACGCCCGCGAGACGAGCCCGCTCGTGCAGCGGCACGCCCAGCTTCTCGTAGGTCTCGAGCAGCTTCGGGTCGACCTCGTCGAGGCTCTTCGGCCCGTCGGTCTTCGCCTTCGGCGCCGAGTAGTAGGAGATCGCCTGATAGTCGATCGGGGGATAGCGGGTGAGCGCCCAATGCGGCTCGGTCTGCGTGAGCCAGTGGCGCAGCGCCTTCAGGCGCCACTCCGTGAGGAAGGCCGGCTCGCCCTTCTTGCGGGAGATGAGCCGCACCACGTCCTCATCCAGCCCCGGCGGGACCGTATCGGCGTCGATGTCGGTGACGAACCCGTGCTTGTAGCGGCGGGCGAGCAGGCTTTCCAGCTGATTTGCGGTTTCACTCATGATTCGGTTCAGGAGCGCACGGGCGTACGGGTGGCCGCCGCCCTCATGTCGCGCTCGAGCGCCGGCAGCGTGACCTGGGTGGGATCGATGCCGGCGAGCTGAGCGAGGGTGATGTCGTACAACGAGCGCCGGATGGCGAGGTTCAGCCGCTGCCACACCTTACCGACCCGGCAGGTCTCCTCGATGTCGCACTGGCCCGCGCCCACCGAGCAGTCGGTGAGCGCCACGGGCCCTTCCATGGCATCGAGAATGGCGGCGGCGCTGATCTCGGTCGCGGGCCGGGCGAGCTGATAGCCGCCGTGCAGCCCCAAAGTCGAAGCGACGAGCCCGGCGCGCTGCAGCTGCTTCAGCAGCTTGCTGACCGTCGGCGCCGCAATGTGGGTTTGCTCCGCCAGGGCCGCGGCAGTCTGCACGCGTGCCGGCTGTTCCGCGAGCACGGCGAGCAGGACGGTGGCGTAATCTGTGAGTCGGCTGATTCGGACCATGACGGCAAGCCCCGAGGCGGAAGCCTTCGAAGTAGGACTATTTTAGTACTAATTGCTTCGGGAGCCAAGCGCCGCGGCTATTTGGTATCCTCGCCGGTTCTTGCTGGAGGACAGAACTGATGAACCGCAACGAGCTCGCCCGCATCGCCCAAGCCATGGTCGCCAAGGGTAAGGGGCTCCTGGCCGCGGATGAGAGCGGCGGCACCATCAAGAAGCGCTTCGATGCCATCCGCCTCGACTCCACGGAGGAGCACCGCCGCAGCTACCGCGAGATGCTCTTTACGGCCCCCGGCGCGGCGGAAGCCATCAGCGGCGTCATCCTCTATGACGAGACCATCCGGCAGAAGACGCGCGATGGCGTGCCGTTTCCCCAGTACCTGACGCAGCAGGGCATGATCCCCGGCATCAAGGTCGATCTGGGCGCGAAGCCGCTCGCCGGGTTTGCCGGCGAGACCATCACCGAGGGCCTCGACGGCCTGCGCGAGCGCTTCGTGGAGTATCGCTCGCTCGGCGCGCGCTTCGCGAAGTGGCGTGCGGTGATCGACATCGCCGCCGGCATTCCGACGCCGTTCGCCATCGAGGCCAACGCGCATGCGCTCGCCCGGTATGCGGCCCTGGCGCAGGAAAACGAGATCGTCCCGATCGTGGAGCCGGAAGTGCTCATGGACGGTGATCACTCCATCGAGCGCTGCGAGGAAGTGACCAACGCGACGCTGAATGCCGTTTTCAACCAGCTGTTCGAGCATCGCATCCACCTCGAGGGCATGGTGCTGAAGCCCAACATGGTCATCTCCGGCAAGAAGGCCTCGAATCGGGCGGCACCGCAGGCGGTGGCCGAGGCGACTCTGCGCACTCTGAAGCGCCACGTGCCGCCGGCCGTGCCGGGCATCGCTTTCCTCTCCGGCGGCCAGTCATCGACCGAGGCGACGCTGCATCTTTCGCTGATGAACCGCATGGGTCCGCTGCCCTGGGCGTTGAGCTTCAGCTACGGCCGTGCGCTGCAGGACACCGCGCTCAAGGCGTGGGGCGGCAACACGGCGACTTTCGCCGCCGGGCAGAAAGAGTTCGCCCGCCGCGCGAAGCTCAACGGGCTCGCGGCCGCGGGCCGCTACAGCCCCGACATGGAAAGCCAGGCCGCTTGAGCGGGGCCGCCGATCTCCAACGGGCGCCCGCCGCGCCGGCGGATGACGCGGTGGTCGAGGTCCGCGATGCGCATTACTCCATCGACGGACGGCCGATCTTCGCCGGCCTCGACATCACCGTGCGTCGTGGCCTCATCACTGCCGTCATGGGGCCGAGCGGCACGGGCAAGACCACCCTGCTGCGCCTGATCACCGGGCAGGTGTTCGCCGACCGCGGCCAAGTGTCGGTGTTCGGACGCGACATCGCCAGCCTTTCCAACTCGGAGATCTATGCCGCGCGCAGGCGGATGGGCATGCTGTTCCAGAACGGGGCGCTGCTGACCGACATCGATGTGTTCGACAACGTCGCCTTTCCGGTGCGCGAGCACACCAACCTCCCCGAGTCCGTCATCCGCAGCCTGGTGCTCACCAAGCTCGAGGCGGTGGGCCTGCGCGGTGCGGCGCGGCTGATGCCCTCGGAGCTCTCCGGCGGCATGGCGCGCCGCGTCGCGCTGGCGCGCGCCATCGTGATGGACCCGGAGGTGTTGCTCTACGACGAGCCCTTCGTCGGCCTCGATCCCATCTCGCTCGGCATGATCCTGCGCCTGATCAGACACATGAACCAGGCGCTGGGCATCACCAGCGTCGTGGTTTCGCACGACGTGCAGGAGCTCGCCACGATCGCCGACCGGAGTTATCTGCTGTCCGGCGGCCGCGTGGTGGCCGCCGGCACGCCGCAGGATCTTGCGAAAAGTGATTCCGAGACGGTGCATCAGTTCATGACCGGCAGCGCCGAGGGGCCGGTCAAGTTCCATTACCCGGCCCCCGATTACGCCAGTCAGCTTCTCGGAGCGGATGCAGGATGAGCAACGGAGTCAGAGTCCGGCGCGGCCCGCTTCTCGAGGGAGTGCGCAAGTTCGGGGTCACCGGCATCTTCCTGGCGCGGCTGCTGGCCGCGTGCGTGCGGGCGCTCGCGCGGCCGGGGCTCATCGTCGCGCAGATCTTCAATGCCGGCGGCCGCTCGCTCATCATCATCATGCTGTCGGGCCTGTTCACCGGCATGGTGCTCGGCCTGCTGGGGCAGGACGTGCTGGCGCGCTTCGATGCGGAGACGGCCTTGGGCCAGCTCGCCGCCCTGGCGCTGCTCAAACAGCTCGGCCCGGTGCTGACGGGGCTGCTGTTCGCCGGCCGCGCGGGCACCGCGCTGACCTCCGAGATCGGCCTGATGAAGGCCACGGACCAGCTCACCGCCATGGAGGTGATGGCGGTCGACCCGATGGCGTATGTTGCCGCGCCGCGCTTTCTCGGCGGTGTCATCGCCATGCCGCTGCTTGCCGCAATCTTCAACGTCATCGGCCTCTTCGGCGCGCACCTCATCGGTGTCGACCTCCTGGGCGTGGATCGCGGCACGTTCTGGTCGCAGACGCAGAGCGCGGTTGGATTGCATGATGTGACCGAAGGCATCGTCAAGAGCGTGGTGTTCGGCGTGGTCATCAGCCTCATCGCGGTCAGCGAGGGCTATCACTGCGAGCCGACCGCGGAAGGCGTCGGCCTCGCCACCACCCGCACCGTTGTTGCCTCGTCCGTGCTGACGCTGCTGCTCGACTATGTGCTGACTGCCGCCTTTCTGTAAGAGGATCGCCACGCCATGCGCGCCACTCGCTCTCTAGAGATCGGAACGGGCCTTTTCGTGATTCTGGGCCTGGCTGCGATCATATTTCTCACCACCCAGCTGCCTTCCAGCGGGCTGAAGCTCGGCTTTGGCCCGGTCCCGGGCTATGACGTGACGGCGGAATTCGACAACATCGGGGACCTCAAGGTCGGCGCGCCCGTTAGGATGGCGGGAGTGACGATCGGCAGCGTGACCGCCATCGGCCTCGATAAACAGAGCTTTCGGGCGAACGTCCACTTGCACATCTACCCGCAGTACAACGAGATCCCCGAGGACAGCTACGCCAGCATCGAGACCGAAGGCCTGCTCGGCGGGCAGTACGTCGGCATCAGCCCGGGCGGCCTCACCACCTACCTGAAGAGCGGCAGCCAGATCCTGCAGACGCAGTCGGCCATCGTGCTCGAGAACCTGATCAACAAGTTCTTCGCCAACTTCGCCGGCGGCGGCGGCAGCGGCGGGAACAGCGGCAGCAACGACGGCAAGACCCCGAATCAGGGTCAGAAACCGCAGGAGCCCCATCCATGAGACTTTCCCCTGTTCTGATCGCCGCGGCGTTCATCACCGCGGGATGGCTGATCGATGCGCCGTTTCCGGCGGCCGCCGCCCCCGCCGCCGCAGAGAGCGCGGCGGCGCAGTCGCCCTCGGAGGTGATCCAGAGCGCCGCAGACGGCCTGCTGCGGGCGCTCAATTCCAATCGCCAGACCTACCGCAACGATGCTGCCAAGCGGCAGGCGCTGGTGGACCAGTACATCCTGCCGCATGTGGATACCCAGTTCGCGGCGCAGCTCGTGCTCGGCAAATACTGGCGCACGGCGACCCCGGAGCAGCGTCAGCAATTCATCACCGCCTTCTACCACTCGATGCTCGCCAATTACGGCACCGCCATCGTGGAGTTCACCTCGAACACCCTGAAGGTCTTTCCGACGCGTATGAGCGCCGGCGAGCAGAATGCGACCGTGCGCACGGAGATGGCACGTACCAGCGGACCGCCGATCAACGTCAACTACTACATGCACATGACGCCGGAAGGCTGGAAAGCCTGGGACGTCGTCATCGATGGTGTCAGCTACATCATGAGCTATCGACAGGATTTCCAGCCGCAGATCGCCCAACAGGGCCTCCCGGCGGTGATCAGGCACCTGCAGAATGGCGAGAAGCCACCTCAGATCGGGAAGACGGCCGGCGGCGGCTCGTGAACGGACCGGCGGTCGGTGTCACGGGCGGCGGCGGCGCGGCGCCCGCCTCGTTCGAGATCGTGGCTACCGCGCCGGGCCGTCTGGCGGTCCGCGGCTCGGTAACCTTTGCCAATGCGCGCAGCGCCCGCAACGAGGGGCTGCACGCGCTGCGCACCGCGGGCGGCCAGGACCTGGAAATGGACTGCGCCGGGATCACGCATTCCGACAGCGCGGGCCTCGCGGTGATGCTCGACTGGATGGCGGTCATGAAGCGGGAAGGACGGCCGCTGCGCTTCGCCCACCTGCCCCAGGGCCTTCTCGCGGTCGCGCGTATCAGCGGCGTCGAGGAGATGCTGCAGAAAGGCGTTTGAGGCCCGGCAGGCTGCTGCCCCAGCAGACTACTGCTGCTGCAGCTCTTTGAGCTCTTCCTCGGCGTTGTTACCCTGCGATTTCTGGCCCTTGACCAGGAAGTCGCGGTGCTGGAACCAGGCATTGCGCTCGAACGCATACGGGTCGTAGGTCTTCTCCGCCAGATCGGTCAGAGGCAGAAGACTGGCGCGCTCCGTCACCGCGTAGAAGAGGGCGGTACCGTAATCCCAGTATGGATTTTTGATGTAGGCCCACGGCTCTGCGTACGCGTCCGCCACCCGTCCGATGCCGTCCCTGACGTCCCCGGGACCCAGGAAGGGGATCTCCAGGTACGGGCCGGTCGGAATGCCCCATTTGCCGAAAGTCTGGCCGAAATCCCGGTCTTCCAGCGCCAGCCCCATGTGCGAGGCCGGATCGAAGATGCCGCCGATGCCAAGGGTGGTATTGACGATGAAGCGCCCCGTATCGCGCGCGAAGGGCTTCATCTGCCCCTGCAGCAGCGCATTCACGATGACGTCGGGATAGGTCGCGTTGTTGAAGAAGTTCGTGACCCCGGTGCGGATCGGGTCGGGGAACTTCATATACGTCCGAGCGAGGGGCTTGGCGACCGCGCGGTCGAATACGTCGTTGAACTTGAAGATGCCGCGGTTCATCCGCTGCCAGGGGTCGCGCGGATTGCGCTCCGACGGCGGCACGGTGGCGCAGCCGACGAGGGTGAGCGCAAAAATGCAGATCGTGGCGATCCGCAGCATCGCCGGCGGGGTTCTGGTTCGCATGAGAGGTCTGTGCTGAGTCCCTGGCCGCATTGTAGCAGCCGCGGGGCATTTACTCGCGCTGTTGCTGGCGCGCGCTCGCGAGGTAATCGCGCACTTCCTTCAGGCGGGCGGTGATCCGCTGGCGCTGGACGTAGGTCAGGTGCGGGCTGCGGAGCGCGAGTTGGTACTGCTCGGCGGCCAGAGGCAGATTGCCGTCGGCGATCTGGTATTCGCCCATGTAGAAATAGGCGTCGCCCAGGTCGCGTGCAGCGCTTGCCGCCTGCGCAATGAGCTCGATCTGGTCAGGCGTAGGTTCGACGTTGTCAAAGAGGTCGAGAAGGACGTCGTGTGCCTGTGCATTCTTACCGTCAGCCATCAGCGTCTGTGCGTAGCGTATTGTGATGGGTACGTTTCGCGGAAAGAGTTGCTCCGCCAGCCGGAAGGTCGCGAGCGCATCCTTCATGTCGCCCGCCTTGGCCTGCGCCTGGCCGAGAGCGTCATACAGCAGGTGAAGGTCGCCGTGTTGGGCAATCAGGCTCTTCAGGATGGGCACGGCCCGGGACGCCTCGTTGTCCTGGGTCAAAGCCAGCGCATCGCCATACATCGTGGCGAGGGAGTGGTCACCGTTGGCGATCTTCTGGGCATATACCTTCTGGATATCCTCGTCGCCCGGTGCGGTAAGGACGCGCACGCGCTCCCTGATCATGAAGTAGTCGGGCGAGCTGGTGTCCGGTGCGGGAGGAAACTGCGCGGCACGGTCGCGCGCATCGGCGATGCGTTCGGAGTCCACCGGATGGTTTTGAAGCATCTGCGGTATCCAGTCGTACTGCACGCTGTCCTCCTGCATGGTGCGCGCGAAGATATCGCCCATCGCCTCCGGGTCGAAGCCCGCGGCCGCCAGGTATTGGATCCCGACCCGATCGGCTTCCTCCTCCTCGCTGCGGGAGAAGTTGATCTCGTGCTGCTCCGCCAGACCCTGGGCTGCGACGACCCCGCCCTCGATGGCATCACCACCGCCCCCGCCGAGCGCACCCAGGAGGATCGCGCCCAGCATTCCGACCAGGGAGAGCATCGTGGCGTTCTTCTGATCCTCGATCCTGCGCAGGACGTGGTTCTGCACGATGTGGGCGGTTTCGTGGGCCATGACGGCCGCGAGCTCGGACTCCGTATGGGTGAAGAGAATCATGCTGGTGAAGACGAAGACCCAGCCGCCGGTCACCGCGAAGGAGTTGAGCTCATCGGTCCTGAGGACGGTGTAGTGAAAGTAGCCGCCCCCGTCCGGGCTCTGGGAGGCGAGACGCTGGCCGAGCTGCTGTATGTATTCCGAGGTCTCGGGATCGTTGAAGAGGACGTGCTCCTGGCGCATCTGCATCATGACGGAGTAGCCGAGCTCGTATTGGCCCTGCTTGTCGAGAAGGCCGGCTGCCGGACTGCTGAGGTCCGGGAGCTCGGAATTGATCGCGGACGGAAGGTCCGTGGTCAGGGAATCGCTGGGCAGATAGGGGAGCGGGGTGCCCGGCTGACCTGCAACCGCCAGCGTGGTGGCGTTGAGGAAGGCGAGGAGGATGATCAGGACGAAGGCGCGCATCTTGTGTTCGACCGCGGCCGAACGGGCCTGGTTTCCCTGCGTTAACAGAAACTTACAAATCCGGCGGCCCCGGACTGCCAGGCCGTCGGCACCACTGAAGAGCTTACAGGATATCGGACGCGAAGTCCGCCAGCCGCGACCGCTCGCCGCGGACCAGGGTGACGTGCCCGGAATGAGGCCAGCCGCGGAACCGGTTGACCGCATAGGTCAGGCCGGAGGTGGTCTCGGTCAGGTAGGGGGTATCGATCTGGGCCACGTTCCCGAGGCAGGCCAGCTTGGTCCCCGGGCCGGCGCGGGTGATGAGCGCCTTCATCTGCTTCGGGGTGAGGTTCTGCGCCTCGTCGAGGATGAGGAAGCGGTTGAGGAAGGTGCGGCCGCGCATGAAGTTGAGCGAGCGGATCTTGATGCGGTTGCGCAGCAGATCGTTGGTCGCGGCCCGGCCCCAGTTGCCGCCTTCCTGGCCGCCGGTCAGCACCTCGAGATTGTCCATGAGGGCGCCCATCCAGGGCTCCATCTTCTCCTCCTCGGTCCCGGGCAGGAAGCCGATGTCCTCCCCCAGCGGGATGGTGACCCGGGTCATGATGATCTCGGCGAAACGGTTGCTCTCGAGGGTCTGCATGAGGCCGGCGGCAAGGGCGAGCAGGGTCTTGCCCGTGCCCGCGGGCCCCAGCACGGTCACGAAGTCGACCTCCGGGTCCATGAGCAGGTTGAGCGCGAAGTTCTGCTCCCGGTTGCGCGCCGTGATGCCCCAGACGTTGTGGCGCTCGTTGCGGTGATCGCGCATCAGCTCGATCACGGCCGTCTCGCCGCTCAGGCGGCGCACGACGCCCTCGATGCCCTCGGGGCTGTCCTCGTAGACACCCTGATTCGGCTGCCACTCCAGCACGGCGGGACCGGTGATCTCGTAGAACGTGCGCTCGCCTTCCTTCCAGGAGCGCATGCCCTGGCCGTGCCGCTCCCAGAAATCGGGCGCGAGCGCGGTCATGCCGCTGTAGAGGACGTCCGAGTCCTCGAGCGTCTTGTCGCTGTAGTAGTCCTCCGCATGCACGCCGATCACGGCGGCCTTGATGCGCAGGTTGATGTCCTTGGATACCAGGATCACGCGCGCGTCCGACCGCTCGTTCTGCAGCGCCAATGTCTGCGCGAGGATGGCGTTGTCGTTGCCCTGGCCAGGCAGGCTGTGCGGCAGTGAGGTCGGCAGCTGGCGCGTCTGGAAGAAGAGCCGGCCGGAGGAGGGCTTCTTGCCGTGGTTGCCGGAGTAGCCGCTCGGCAGCTTCAGGCCGAGATCGATCTGCTCCTTGGTCGCATCGCGCATCATGTCGTCGAGGAACCGGCTCACCTGGCGCACGTTGCGCGAGGCTTCCGACAAGCCCTTCTTGTGGGCGTCGAGCTCCTCCAGCACGATCATCGGCAGATAGACGTCGTGCTCCTCGAACCGGAAGATCGCGGTCGGGTCGTGCATCAACACGTTGGTATCGAGCACGAAGAGGCGGCGGCCGTCGCGCGGCCTTGCCCGTGTCTCGGCCGCCCGTGTTTCCGATTGCGCGCCCGCCGGCCCTGGATCAGAGAGACTTCGCTGCTTCAAGAACTTCCTCCGCGTGTCCCGGAACCTTCACCTTGCGCCACTCCCGGCGCAGCACCCCTTTGGGGTCGATCAGGAACGTGCTGCGCTCGATGCCGAGATACTTCCTGCCATAGAGACTTTTCTCCCTGATGACATCGAAGAGCTTGCAGACGTCTTCCTTCTCGTCCGACAGCAGGGTGAAGGGCAGCGCTTCCTTCGCTTTGAATTTCTCGTGGCTCGCGACGCTGTCGCGGGAGACGCCGACGATCGCGGCGCCGGCCCTGCGGAAGGCGGCGTGCAGGTCGCGGAAGTCCTGCGACTCGCGCGTGCATCCCGAAGTCATGTCCTTCGGGTAGAAATAGATCACCAGGGCGCGACCGACCGCGTCCTTCAGGTGCCAGGTGTCCCCGCCGGTCGCGGGCAGGGAGAATGGGGGGACTTTAGCCCCGGGCTCGACTTTGGACATCGCTCAGGATTTCACCGGTTCCAGGATGGCATCGAGGTTGAGGGAATCACAGAACTCCATGAACTCCTCGCGCAGATGGGCCACCTGGATGCGGCTGGGCACGTTGACGATCATCTGCACGGAGAACATGGGTGCGCCCGTGTGGGCGGCCGGATAGCTGCGGGTCGAGACCTCCGCGATGTCGATGCTGCGGCCGGCGAAGAAGCCCGACAAGCCGGAGACGATGCCGCTCTGATCGATGCACACGACGTCGATCGAGTAGGGGAGCATGTCCGTACGCGCCGCGCGGGGCTCCGTCCGCTTCAGGTGCACACTGAGGCTGGTCGTCTCGGCGAGACGCTTGAGCTCCGTTTCGAGCTTGGCGAGGGCATGCCAGTTGCCGGAGACGAGCAGCAGCATGGCGAATTCCGTACCGAGGGCCGCCATGCGGCTCTCGGTGATATTGCCGCCGCACTCGCTGATCACCCGGGTCAGCTCATGCACCATGCCGGTGCGGTCGCTGCCGATCGCCGAGACGGCCAGGTGCTGCTTCATCGGGTCAATGGGCTCGGTGCGTTCCAAAGTGCTGCGGGGAGTGTACCGGGTGGGCGCTGCGCTGGCGATGGCCATGCAAAGCGTACCTCGGACTGACTTCGTCCCGGGCCCATTGCCCCGTATACTTGTCGGCTCACCCGCCGCACGGCGGCTCACGCAGGGTTTCGATGTTCTCAGGCAGCCTCGTCGCGGTCGTCACGCCCATGCGGGCCGATGGCGCCATGGATCACGCCGCCTGGGAGCGTCTGATCGACTGGCACATCGAGAGCGGCACCGCCGGCCTCGTGGTCGGGGGCACCACCGGAGAGTCGGCGACGCTCACGGATGCGGAGCTCCGGGATCTCACCCAGCGCGCCTGCGAGCGCACCCGGCAGCGCATCGCGGTGATCGTCGGCGTGGGCTCGAGCAGCACCGCGGCCACGGTCGAGCGGGCCGCCCGCTTCTCGCAGCTCCCGGTGGAGGGTCTCCTGGTGGTCACCCCCGCGTACAACCGGCCCACGCAGGAGGGCCTGTACCGCCACTTCGCCGCGGTCGCGGAGGCCTCGTCCAAGCCCGTGATCCTCTACAACGTCCCCTCGCGCACCTCGGTGGACATGCTTCCGGCCACCGTGGGGCGGCTGTCGCAACTCGGGCGCATCGCCGCGGTCAAAGAGGCGGTACCGGGGCCGGAGCGGGTGCGCGAGCTGCTCGCTGCCTGCCGTGACGAATTCGTGGTGCTGAGCGGTGATGACGGCAGCGCGCGGGAGGCGATCCTCGCCGGCGCGCGCGGTGTGATCTCCGTGACCGCCAACGTGGCGCCGGGCGCCATGGCGGCGATGGTGGCGGCGGCGGCGCGGGGCGACCGGGAGTCGGCAGCCCGCCTGGATGCTCCGCTCGCGGCGCTGCATCGCGATCTCTTTCTCGAGGCGAATCCGATACCGGTCAAATGGGCGCTGGCGCAGGCCGGCAGGATAGAGCGTGGCATCCGGCTGCCGCTGACGGAGCTGTCCGCGGCCCATCAGCCGGCGGTGCTCGCAGCGCTGCAACGCGCGGCTTCGCTCCACTAGATTTGAAGAGGGGTCCTGAAATGATGACCAGAGCCGCCTTGGCTCTTTCTTCCGCCGTGCTGCTTGCGCTCAGCGGCTGCAGAGTGATCCATCACATCACCCACGACGACAGCTGCAACAAGCCGCAGCCGTACATGCGCGCGACCAGTATCCCGCCGCTCAACATCCCGCCGGGCCTTTCCTCGCCCGACACCAGCCGCGCGCTCGATGTGCCGCCGCTCAACGAGCCGGCACCGCCGGTGCGGACCGTGAAGGACCCCTGCATTTATGCGCCGCCGTCCTTCAACGTGCCGCAGCCGAATGCGAGGCCTGGGGAGTAGGGGTTCCGGGGGCAGGCCTCCCTACGCTCCTGCGGAGCTTCGGGAGGCGGGGTATCATTCGGCTCGTGCGGAGAGGTGGCCGAGCGGTCGAAGGCGCTGGACTGGAATTCCAGTAAACTCTTCACGGGGTTTCGTGGGTTCGAATCCCACCCTCTCCGCCAATAAATTCAATAATATCAGTATGTTGTAAGTCTGTTTTGATCCACTACTAGGGTAAGCCCCGCCTCGTTCATCTCCATATCGCAGTAGTGGGTAAGCGCGGGGCGCGTCCCTTGAATGACCGTTCGCGGTATTTGTGGATCGCCACTCATATCCTTCCCTTGGAAGGGGAAGTGCGTGGCTGGTTGCGCAAACAGGTCCGTAGTCTCGGGTCGCAGGATGCCGATGATCTCATCCAGGAGGCGTACGCGCGCCTCTGGTCGGCGGACCTCAGCCGGGTCGTAAACGGCCGCAGCTACCTCTACGCCGCCATTCGCAATTTGCTGCTCGAGCATGCCCGCCGCGCGCGCATCGTGCCAATGGAACGGCTAGGGGAAATCGAGGCCCTGCGCATCCCCAGTGAGGAGCCGGAGCCCGAGCGGCGTATCGGCGCGCGCCAGGACCTCGAGAGACTCGAGCTCATCGTTCGGACCCTTCCGGACAAGTGCCAGCGTGCCTTTCGTCTGCAGAAGTTCTACGGCCTCTCCCAGCGGCAGATTGCGTCCGAAATGGGTGTGTCGGAGAAGACCGTCGAGAAGCATCTTGCCACGGCGCTGACCCGCGTCCTCGAAGTCCTCAGGGCGGAGCAGTCGGACTCGATAGGAGATTCATTCCGTGGAGAGCGTGCGAGTGGCGCGAAACAGCCGAAAGAGTGACAGCCAGGCGGCCCGATGGGTCGTTCGGTTGGGGGGCGGTCCGCTTTTGCCGCATGAGCAGCGGGAACTCGATGCCTGGCTTGAGGGCGATCATCGCAATCGGGGCGCGTTCGTGCGCGCGCAGGCCGCGTGGCTCGACCTGGACCGCGTGGCTGCGCTCTCGCGACCCGGGGGCGGCAGTTACTCGGGGCCGGACACCCCTAGTGAAAGGCCCGTCCTGCGCCGCCGTTGGGTATTGGCGGCGGGACTGGGAACCGTCGCGGTAGCGGGCGCCGGCGGCTGGTGGTCCTGGCAAGGCCGAGGCCGCTCGTATGTCAGTGGCGGGGGTGAAATCCGCCGCGTGACGCTCGCCGACGGCTCAACCATGACGCTCAACAGCTCGAGTAGTGTCCGGGTTGACTACACTTCCGCGCAGCGCTCCGTCTCACTCGAGCGCGGCGAGGCGCTATTCGAGGTCGCGAAGGATCGTACGCGGCCCTTCGTCGTGTCTGCGGGAAATCTGTCGGTTCGCGCCGTGGGTACCGCATTCGCTGTCTGGCGGAGGGACATACGAACGGACGTGACCGTTGCCGAAGGCATCGTTGAGGTCTTCGACTCACACGGGCTTCGGCGACAACGCGCCACCCGTCTCGTAGCCAATGAGCTCGGTGTCGCGACTCGCACCGGGCTTCGCATTCAACGACTGACGCCGCAGGACCTCGACCGGCGGCTGGCCTGGCGCGCGGGGATGCTGGTTTTCGATGGAGAAACCCTGTCCGAGGCCGTCCGCGAGATAAATCTATACGGCGGCAAACCAATCCGCATCGACGATCCGCAGCTCGCCGCTCGCCCTGTGGTCGGGTTGTTCCGGGCGGGAGACCCGGAGGAATTTGCAAGGACCATCGCTACTGCGCTGGGTGCCGACAGTGTCGTGGGAGACGCTGCAATTCACCTGCGCGCCCATCGAGCGCCTTGACCATATTCTCAGGCTCACTGGGGGATCTCACGCACGCCATTCATCTTCCCCGCAACGTGCGCCCCGAGACGCACGCCTGGGGAGTGTCTAGATGTCGATCGAACACGATGCGAGACGCGGAGTGAGCGCATTTCTGGCCTGTGCCGTACTGGCTGGTGCGGCCTCAATGCCGGCACTCGCCAGCGAGCGCCACCAGTTCAATATCCCGGAAGAATCCGCACCGGCGGCAATACGGGACTTTGGCGTTCAGGCGCGGGTGGAGATTCTGGTGGCGGGAGAAAATGTATCCGGAAAGCATTTACACGCTGTTTCCGGGATGCTTTCGACAAGCGACGGACTCGCTGCCCTTCTTCGAGATACTGGTCTTACATATCGGTACGTTGGACAGCGCTCGATCGCACTTGTCCCCGATACCGGCCCGCATTCAAGCGACAAAT
>Ga0335075_10002151_pt1 | contig 31892 bp, 34 predicted proteins | sample Lox_Sample_24_FD_206723 | JGI IMG/M metagenome (GOLD analysis project Ga0335075, IMG submission 206723) | Soil microbial communities from Loxahatchee National Wildlife Refuge, Florida, United States - Lox_Sample_2.4 | ecosystem: Environmental > Terrestrial > Soil > Wetlands | place: USA...
TGCTTCGCTTCGACGTATGGGACCAAAAGACGGGAGGCAGGGCAGGGGAGGGACGCATTGCCTACCGGGGGCCGATCGCTCCCCGCGGTGGCGACCTGCCCCGCATCAAGCTTGATCTCACGGCGGACCGACAATCCCCTCCCCACCGCGTCGCGCGCAATGCCGGTACCATTTACACCGCCGCCAACGATCAACAGGTCGAGCGGTTGAAATTGATCGGGACTAAACATCGTTACACCTGCTAATGCAGAGTAGCATTCACGTCGGAACAGAAGTGGAATCTATCGGGAGCTACCGCCCACACGCCGCATTGTGTGTGGAGGTGTTTCTCGAACTCTTCTTCCGGAAACAGTCCCATTCCACAGCCGCTGTGTCCGACGACCATAATCTCTCGCACGCCGAGAACGTGAGTCGAAAACATGAGAGACCGCACAACATCTTCTTTTGCTCCGGTTCCGACGTTCCGAATCACATCCGCATCAGCACGTTTGATGTCTAGCCATTCGAGGAGTTCGTTCAGGCGAGGGTCCATACAAGTGAGGATTGCAATCTTCGGAGCTGGCTTGTTCGCCCGCGAAAGATCATGGCGCTCTGCTGTCTTCCGGCTTGCCGCAATTGCATGGTCGATCAAGCTCATTTCGATTCTCCTGACTGTCACTGTCAGGAATCTCGTTCCCGGTAGGATCGACCACAATCGGACGAAGGTATCGATCGACGCCTTCGTCTGATGGAACTCCCGCAGCGCTGTAACTCACTATCGCTTACGGCCGTCGGGAAGGCGGACATCAACCCAGCGAAAGCGCCGCCTTGGGACGCGCTCACTTGCGAGGGCTTCCCTCTATGCGATCAACCGGCTCATCGCCTTCCGCACAATGCATCGGGCGCCGACCGATGTGGCCGACAGCGCAGATTTTTCATTAGCACTCCTCGCCTGTGCATTCCCACCCGATATTGAGCGCCGAGGGCAGAGCGGGGCGTAATCGACACCAAAGTATCGGCGATACCGTCGTACAATGGTCGTGTGATCTGCTCGCAGCCACATCCGCTGCGTGCGACCGCAAAAAGGGGCATGTCTGCAATTGAGTGGTGACAGACTGAGTTGCGCCCGCGCGCCGTGCGAGCCGCTCGCCTTGGTGACGCCGACCGGCCGCACCATGACGGTGCCAATCGCCGGTTCGCAAGAGCACGCTGGCGTCTCACGGACCATGTTTGAGGCTATTGTGGGCATGGATGGTCTTTCTCGTGGCATCGGGGTCGGTGACGCCGAGAACGACCTCGCCTTCCTGGACGTCTGCGGGCTTCTTGTAGCGATCCCAAGCACCCTGCAAGCCGCATTTCTATATGTTAAAGTCTATAGGTCGAAGGAGGGTGGATCTTGCAGTGGTCGTCGCGGCAAGAGCATCAGGGCGTTGCGTAGTGTTATCGAGTGTACATGACGTGACGGTTGCCGTGCAGCGCATTTCACGCCGGCCGCCACCTCGATGACTTCTGGCATCGAGGTCCACGAAGCCAACGTGGGGCGGCATGCCGAGGTTGACGCCAAGCTGAGCCGAACGCTCGACCATCCCACAGACCGCCACCGCGCGACGCGGCCAAAGAGGGCATTGCGGGAGCGGCTACGTCGCCCGCTGTTGATCCTGTTTCCGATCCTGCTGGCTGCCTTTGGCACGGCGTACTATCTAGCGGAGGAACCTTACGTTTCTACGAACGATGCTTTCGTCTACGCAGCGAAGGAATCGGTCAACGCCCGGGTTTCCGGCCAGGTGGTCGAAATTGCCGTCAGGGACAATCAGCGCGTCAAGTGCGGTCAGCTCCTGTTTCAAATCGATCCGGAACCATACCGGATTGCGGTCGATCAGGCCGCGGCGCGGCTCGACAGCGCGCGTCTCCAGGTCGACCAGCTCAAGGCCACCTATCGCCAGCAAATGGCCGAACTCCGATCGGCGATCGATACCGTGGACTTCGACGAGCTTGAATATGCGCGACGGAGGGCACTCGTCACTGACGGTTGGACGCCGCGCGAGGCCTATGACCAAGCCAATACGACTCTCAAGGTGGCCGGTCAGCAGGTTGCATCGGACGCACAACAGATCGCCAACACCGTGGCCGCGTTGGACGGAAATCCAAACATCGCGGTCGATCGCCATCCGTCGGTCCGCGCCGCCAAAGCCCAACTCGACCAGGCCCGGCTCGATCTGTCCTACGCGACGGTGGTGGCGCCCGACGACGGCATCGTGACACGGGTCGATGACCTGCAAGTCGGCGACTTCGTCAATCCTGGAGCAGCGGTGTTCTCGCTGTTGTCGAGCAAACACATCTGGATCGAGGCGAATTTCCGCGAAACCGGCCTGACCCATATGCGGCCGGGCCAAGAGGCGGTGATCAACGTTGACGCTTATCCGGATCACACCTTCCAGGCACACGTCGTCAGCATGAGCCCGGGCACCGGATCGGATTTCTCTGTCCTGCCGCCGGAGAACGCGACCGGCAATTGGGTCAAGGTCGTCCAGCGTCTGCCGGTACGCCTCGAGTTTGACAGGTTCGATCCGAACCGGCCGCTGTTCTCGGGCCTCAGTGTCACCGTGCGGGTCGACACCGGCTGTGGCTTCACTTGGCGCGATCCGTTCCAGGTCGTATGTGCGACGGCGGCGGCCAAATGAGCGCCGCAGTCACGCCGGCCACCGCAGCCGATGGCCATCGCTCAATGATTCTCGCGGCGCTGATGGCGACCTACATGCAGGCGGTTACCATCTCGCTGCCCAATGCGGCCTTGCTCTACATTCAAGGCACGCTGTCCATGTCCGACGACGAGGTCGGTTGGATATTTACTTCGTATCTCGCGGCGAGCTTCAGCACCATGGCGATGGCGCGATGGCTTGCGGGTCGCTACGGCCGAAAGGCTGTGTATCAGATCTCGATCGCCGTCTTTGCGCTCGGCCTTGTGCTCGCGACGCGTGCGACGACCCCGATGCAGTTCATCGCCGCCCGCGTCGTCCAAGGCGCCGCAAGCGGCACCATCGCGCCGCTGTCGATAGCGATCTTGCTCGATATAGTGCCGCCGTCGCAGCATGCCCGCATAAATCAGGTTGTGGCCGTAACTCTGTTAGTTGGCCTCCTCAGCGGTCCCAGCATCGGCGGCTGGCTCAGTGAATATCACGGCTGGCACTGGCTTTTCTATGTCAGCCTGCCAATGGCGGGATTCATCTTCCTGGCCATGGCGCTCTCGCTTCCCGAGAAGCGGGCCGGGCAGACTCCGCCCTTCGATTTCTTCGGCCTGACGACATTCTCGTTCGGCACGATTGGGTTGCAGATGCTGCTCGACCGCGGCGAACGCATGGGGTGGTTTAACTCGGCGGAGATCTGGGCAGAGGCGGCTGCCTCGGTGCTGGGCTTCTACCTCTATATCGTGCACGTCCTGACCGCTAAGGCGCATTTTCTGGATAAGGCGTTGTTCAAGGACCGCAACTTCGTCCTTTCGGCGATCATGTACTTCGCGTTTGGCTTCGTCCTGCTGCCGACTGTAGCCCTGCAATCGCCGATGCTGGATGAATTGCTCAACTACCCGGCGGATACTACCGGCTACATAGCGATTCCGCGCAGCATTGCACTGGTGGGGGCGTTGCTCCTGACAGGACGTGTTCCGGCGCGGATTGACAACCGGCTACTCGTCGCCGGTGGAATGGCCCTCGTCATCTACGGCAACTGGCGAATGCTCGGCTATTCACCCCAGATGGACTGGCAGTTCGTTGTCGTGGCAGGCGTGGTCCAAGGCGCTGGCCTGGGAATTTTGCTGCCGGCGCTCACCAAGGCGGCCTTCAGCACACTTGATCCGATATTCCGCCCGGAAGGCACTTTGCTCTTCAATCTTTCGCGCCTCTATGGCAGCACGATCGGCATCGCAGTGGTCCTGACTTTCTTCTACGACAATACCCAGGCCCTGCACGTCGCGCTCGCAAAGGACCTTACGCCTTACCGCGCTGCCGCTCATGTCACCGGTTCGATTGCCGAACCCGGGCTTGCCATGCTCAACGACATGATCACTGGCCAGGCGGCATTGATTGGGGTGATCGACCAATTCAAGGTCATGATGATCGCCATGTTGATAGTGAGCCCGCTTGTGCTGTTTCTCCGCAAGCCGCGCCCGGCAAACCAACCAGGAGCGTGAGCGTGGTAACCCCGATACGCGTCGCGATACGAGGATCCCTCTCACCCATGGCAAGTGGGACTGCCGTGGACGGTGCGGTGGAAGGGCAAGGCGGTTTCGACCGGCATCTTCAAAGCCCGGTATCCGATCCGCTTGTGGAACCTCGATTTCGACGGCGATCGCCACGCCGACTTGGCGATACACGGCGAGACGGATAAGGCAGCTTACGTTTATCCGGCGGAATACTACGCCTGGTGGCGTGGCGTGCGAACTCACTGCCGCATCCGCGGCAGCAACCTCACGTCCGATGCGGGTGTAATGCTCTTCATTACTGCGAGAAGGACCAGATGCGTCACCGGAGGTTCCATGATGGGCGTGATCATTTCGGTTAATGTCTGACTTCGTCAGGACGTCGCATGGCAGGGCCGGACTGCCCGGACGGCGGTCTGGAAGGCGCCGGTGACAGGACGGATTTTCGCCCGCCGACTGAATCTCCATGGCGATGGCCAAGACGACCTCCGCGGCCATGGCGGCGAGCAACGTGCGATTATGGTGCACCAGCTCGATTCCTACCGGTACTGGGCGAGCTATCTTGGGCGGTCGGATCTCGCGGCCGGGAATTTCGGCGAGAACCTCACAGTGGATGGCCTCGCCAATAACGAGGTTTGCATCGGCGATCTCAAGCATCCCCTCATTTCGGCACTACATAAAAGAATCGGGAGGCCATGAGGCGGATTCCGAAAAGAATCGGGATGCTGGCGTAGACGGCGAATTGTTGCGAAGTCTCGGAGGGTAATTCCCTAGCTCCCCACAGACCAGCGAGTCTGCTTCCCAACACCGATTCGGGGGCACTCATGGTCATCCGGGAACGCTTCTCGTACCAAGGAATTCGCGAGGTGCTGGGCGGTCTGCTGGAACAGGACCTTCACGCCAAACGTGTCGACTCTCTCTGCGACGCCACGCTTGGCGTGTTGCACAGCGGTTCCTTAGCGGTCTGCGCCATTGGCCAGGGCCTGGCCGCGGCGCGCAGTCTGAAGCCCAAGCATGCGATCAAGCAGGTCGACCGGCTGCTCTCCAACCCAGCCATCAATGTGGACGACATTCTGGTGCGCTGGGTCCCCTTCGTCGTTGGCGTACGCAACTCCATCATGGTGGCCATGGACTGGACCGACTTCGACAGCGACAACCAGGCCACGATCATGCTGGCGCTGATCAGCGATCACGGTCGCTCGACACCCCTGGTGTAGCTGACCGTCGATAAGAGCACGCTCAAGGACCGCCGCAGCTTCTACGAGCACTGCGTGCTGGTTCGGCTTGCCGAACTGCTCTCAGCGGGGGTCAAGGTATGCATCGTCGCCGATCGCGGCTTCGCCGATCAGAAACTATACAAGATGCTGACTGAGGAACTCTATTTCGACTACGTCATTCGCTTCCGTGGCAACATTACCGTGACCCGCCGCGCCGGTGCGACCCGCACCGCCGCAGACTGGGTACAAACCGGCGGACGCGCACGCCTGCTGCGTGGTGCCGAGGTCACCGCGGATCGCTACCAGGTGGGAACCGTGGTCTGCGTTCAGGACCCGGATATGAAGCAAGCCTGGTGCCTGGCTGCCAGCCGCACCGATGCCACCGCCAAGCAATTGATCGGCCTCTATGGCCGTCGCTGGGGAATTGAATGCACTCTGCGGGACAGCAAGGATCTGCGCTTCGGCCTGGGGCTGGCCACGATGCATGTCAAATCCCCCGAGCGGCGTGATCGGCTGTGACTGATCAACGCCTTCGCGGTGGTCCTGCTTACCTTGCTGGGTGCCGCCGGCGAAGCGTTGGGCTATGATCGCATGCTCAAGACCAACACCGCCCAACGTCGTGTCCATTCACTGTTCCGCCAGGGCTGTATGCTCTATGACCTGATCCCAACTATGCGTGACGAATGGTTGCGCCCGCTGTTGCAGCGCTTCTCCGAAATGCTGCAGCAGCACCCCTTCTTCGCAGACGTTTTCGTACCGGTTTGATAAATGAGGGGAGTCGTGAGATCGGCGATCGCTTCAGGATCGGCGGTGCCGTCGTCGAGGTCAGCCAGCCGCGCGACACCTGCTACCGGGTCGGCATCAGACTGAACCACCCTTTCGCTGATCTAGTGAAAATCGCTGCAAAGCTGGGAGTCACCGGTATCCCGCGATACCAAAGTGTCTGCGATACTTTCGTCTGATGGATGTGCTTCCGAATATCTGGCTATCTCGGCCGAACCGGACATTGGCCGGCCCATTAAGTCAGCGGAGGACACAGATGTGCGACGGCGAACCCAGTAAACAGGTCAGCCTCGAACGCCGCTCCCCGGCCCACTGGTGCGTTACCTTCGATATCCCGCCACTGAACATCTTCGGTCCGCAGAACATGGCCCCGCTGACCGCGATCGTCGCGGCCCAGGCTGATCTCCCATCCGATGCCGAAATTCAACCGGAATGGGACGCCTTCATGGCCTCACTGGCACGGCCGGGTACTCAAGCACGGATCAAGAAGCTCATGGAGAGGGGTTTCCACAAGCCGGGCGATGTCGAGACGCGCCTTGGCTACCATGTCGGACAGCTCGGTCGCTGATCTAGGCCGACATCGCATCGCTATTCTTACATCTCAGTTGGGGCCCGGCGGTTCTTGCCGGCGCCCAGGCTTTGCTTTTCGGGGCAACTCCATTCGGGGCTGAGACGAACGTATTGGCAATACCATTGTCCGATGGTTTCCAGCCATCGCCAGTGCCCATTCAAGTGCATTGAATCACTCGACGCAGGAAAAGGAGATTCTGCCATGAGCGCCGAAAGAGGGTCGAGCGGCTTCATCGGCATCCCAGAACGGGGCGCCACGGTGATTTGGCGTCCATTCACCGGGCATCTGCCCGCTGAATGCGATCTGGCGTGGCCGCTGAAGTTTACGGAAGGAGGGGCAATGATGAATATCTCCGCGATCGGACGCCGCGGCCTGCTGGGTGTAACAATTACTGCTTTCGTCGTTCCCATTTCCTGGAGGCCGGCTGGTGCCCAAACCACGGACGCCGCTTCCGCGCGGATGCCGATCGAGCGCCTCGACGACGCCTTGCTCGTGGCAATGAAGGCGGGCGACCGCACGCCGTTCACCGAGCGTTATCGCGCGCTTGCCTCGGTCGTCGAGCAGGTCTTCAACCTCGATGCCGTGCTCGCTGCGTCAGTCGGCCTGTCCTGGGCAACGCTGCCCGAGGCCCAGAAGGCACCGCTCGTGACGGCGTTCCGCCGCTACACGATTTCCAGCTACGTCTCGAACTTCAACAGCTACAACGGCCAGACCTTCCAGGTCCTGCCCTCGGTGCGCGCTGTCGTCAACGGCGAAGTGGTGGTTCAGACCCGGTTGGTGCGCGTCAATGACTCACCGGTGAAGCTGGACTACGTCATGCGGAGCGGCCCCGCCGGATGGCAGGTGGTAGACGTGCTGACGGATGGCTCGATCAGCCGGGTCGCCGTACAGCGCTCAGACTTTCGGGAACTGTTGATGGCTGGAGGCGTCCCGGCGCTGACCGCTGGCCTGGGGCGCAAGGTGGCCAACCTCTCCGGCGGCATGCTTGGATGAGAGATATGGATTGGTCCGCTCCGCCTTTCGACGAGCGGCAGTGCATGACCCAGGATCGAAATGCCGAAGACGACGCGGAGGCCGCGCCGCCCCGTCGTGCCGACCTGCGAATTGGGACGACGGGGCTACGCCGGGAAGTTGTCGTAGCAGACAGCGAGTCCGGCGCGTCCTTCCCGCAGCGACTGCTCATTGGTCTTGTTGATGCCAGCCGCACGCACGCCTGGATGGTCGTGCTCGTCGGTATCCTGGTCGCCGCGGGTTCGGGTGTTTATGCCAGTCGCCATCTCGGTGTGAACACCGATACCGACCAGATGTTTTCCGCCTCGCTTCCCTGGCGACAGCACGAGCTGGCGATGGAGCGCGCCTTTCCGCAATTCCAGGGACTATTGGTGACGGTGATCGATGCAAAGGTGCCGGAAGATGCGGAGGAGACCGCGCGTGACCTTACACGTGCGCTCGCCGCCGATCACGCGCATTTCAGCATCGTGAATCGGCCCGGCGCCTCGCCTTATCTTCAAAAAGAGGGACTCTTGTTCCTCTCGACGGCCGAGCTCACGCGCCTGATGAACCGGATCATCGATGCGCAGCCGTTTCTGGGCACGCTCTCGGCGGATCCCACTGCGCGGGGCCTCTTCGCTGCGCTTGGCCTCCTAGGGCAGGGAGTGACGCACGGTGGCGCTAACCTGTCGGCCTATCGCAGCGAGTTGCAGGCTCTCCACGCAGCGATGGCGGCGGCGATGGCAGGCCATGCACAACCGCTGTCGTGGCAGCAGATGCTGAGCGGTGGGCTGAGCGACCTTGGCGGCAAGTACCAGTTCGTGCTTTTCAAGCCGCGGCTGGATTTCCACTCCCTCGAACCGGGGGGCGCGGCAACGGCGGCGATCCGCGCCGCAGCAGCGAAGCTTCCATTCGTGCAAAGTGGTGCGGCACGGGTGCGCATCACCGGGCCGGTGGCGCTCGCCGATATCCAGTTCGCGACGGTCGCACAAGGGACGGTCACCGGGCTCATCGGCAGCCTGATTCTGATCACGCTCTGGCTCTTTCTCGCGGTCCGAAGCTGGCGGCTGATCGTGCCGATTCTCGGAACGCTCGGACTGGGGCTGATGCTGACGCTGTTCTTCGCAGCGGCGACGATCGGCACGCTCAATCTGGTCTCCGTGGGGTTCGGCGTGCTGTTCGTGGGGATCGCAGTGGACTTCTCCTTGCAGTTTGCCGTCCGCTTCCGCGAAGCCAGACACGATGCCGGTGAGGTGGCGGAGGCGCTTCGCGGGACGGCGCGACGCGCAGGTGGTGCCATTCTTGTTGCAGCGCTTGCCACGGCGGCGGGATTTCTTGCGTTTGTCCCGACGGATTTCGGCGGCGTCGCAGAGCTTGGGCTGATCGCCGGTACCGGCATGCTGATTGCGTTCCTCTGCACGATGACCTTTCTACCTGCTGCGATCGCCGTTTGCCGCGCACCCGCCGAGCGTGCCGAAGTCGGATTCGCCTGGGGGTGGCGGGCGGATGCGCTTCTTACGCGCCGGCACGGGCCGGTCCTTATGGGGTTCGCTGCGTTGGTCGTGTTGGCGCTCGCGCTTGCCCCGCGGCTCGCATTCGATTCCGATCCGCTGGACACGCAGAACCAGAATACCGAGGCGATGCGCACGCTGCGTGATCTGATCAACCAGCCGCTGAGCAACCCGTACAGCATCGGTATCCTTGCCCCTAACGTAAACGATGCGAGCGTGCTGGCGGCAAAGCTGCGGCGGCTGCCGACGGTCTCGAGCGTGCTGACGGTCGATAGCCTCGTGCCTCCGGACCAGAGCTCCAAGCTCGCGCTAGTTGCCGACGCGACGGACATTCTGACACCAAGCCTGCTGCCGCCGACCGACCCGCAGCCGGCATCCCCTGCCGACAGTCGCGCCGCCGCCCGTGTGGCGTTGGCGCAGATCGAGCCGGCCCTCCGTCTGCTGCCCCCCAGTGCTCCACTGCGTGCCATCGCCGGCGATCTCCGCGAGATCATGCACGCGCCGGATCACACAGTACGCGCGGTTGACGACGCGCTGACACGGTTCCTGCCGCTTGAACTCGAGCGGCTGCGGACCGCGCTCGGCGCCGAATCAGCCAACCTTGCATCGGTGCCCCCGGATATCACGCGCGACTGGGTCCTGCCGGACGGACGAGCGCGGGTGGAGGTGCTCCCGGCGCCTTCCGCGCGCAACAGTCGCGGGCTGCACCGGTTCGTGGCGGAGGTGACGCGCGTGGCGCCCGACGCGGGTGGCACCGCCGTGACGGTGGTGGCAGCGAGCGATACCATCGTTGGCGCCTTCCGCTCCGCCGCAGTTGCTGCGCTGCTGGCGATTGCCGTGATCCTTTTTGTGGCGCTCCGTCGGCTACGCGATGCGATGCTGGTTCTGGCCCCGCTGATGCTTTCCGTCGCACTCACCTTGCTGGTGATGGTGTTGCTGCCGTTGCGGCTAAACTACGCCAACATCATCGCGTTGCCGCTGCTGCTTGGTGTCGGCGTGTCATTCAACATCTACTTCGTGATGAACTGGCGTGCCGGCCGGCGGGAGATGCTGGCCTCGGCGACAGCGCGGGCTGTGGCGTTCTCAGCGCTGACCACTGGCACCGCTTTCGGCTCGCTCGCCCTTTCGGCACATCCAGGGACGGCGTCGATGGGCGCGCTGCTGCTGATCAGCCTTGGCTGCACGCTGACCGCGAGCCTGGTTTTCGTCCCCGCGTTGCTCGCTGCCCTGGAACGGGCGCCAACGGACGGTGTCCGGCGCGTCGTGCCGCGGACGCGGCAGATGATGCTGCAACGTTGCTCCATCGAAGCGGTCGCAAAAGAATTTGACCGACTGCGCGATGATACGAGATCAAGAGAGCCTTCAGACTGATCACTAACGAGATGCGAACAAGCCACTCACGAGAAAGGAGTTTGCACATGGAAGCCGATCGGGCCTCTCCCAATTCGGGCGACCACTTGTCGCGGTACGTCCGCGAGGTCCATAAGTCCCCGATGCTTAGCGCCGAGGCGGAGCAGACGCTGTCCTACCGCTGGCGCGACCATCACGATATCTCCGCCGCGGATCAGCTAGTCCGCAGCCATCTGCGTCTCGTCGTCAAGATTGCCATAGGCTATCATCGCTGCGGGCTGCCTTTGGAAGAGCTGATCAGCGAAGGCCATGTAGGGTTGATGCGCGCGGTCTGCCGGTTCGATCCAGATCGCGGCGCACGCTTCGCCACCTGCGCGACCTGGTGGGTGAGCGCCGGCATCCAGGAATACGTCCTGCGCAACTGGTCTATGGTGAAGGCAGGGACGACCGCAGCGCAGGAGAAGTTGTTCTTCAATCTACGGCGTATGCGTGGCCGCTTAGAGGAATTCGACCACGGCCTGCTGAGATCCGGGCACATTGGCAAAATCGCAGACATGCGGCGAGTGCCGGAGCACGAAGTCATCAACGTGGACCAGCGTATGGCGGGCCGCGATTACAGTCTCAACGCTCCAGTCAATGCGGAAGGCTTGGTCGAAACACTACAGCACTTCCATTGAGCGGTTCGGCAGGTCAAAGCGCGACCAAGCTGCGACGTTCGGTTCGCGCCGCGTCGACGCCCAATTGAAATTGCGCTCATGTTTGTGAGTTTGGTATTCGAAACCTTAGCGAATGAGGCTAGATATGAACTTCTACCTCGTAGCTTCGGGTGGCCGCGCTGGGTGGCCTGCTGTTCGGCTACGACACCGGTGTCGTTTCCGGCGCGCTGCTTTTCATCCGGCAGGTGATGTCGCTCTCTGCGACGCTGCAAGGGATAGTCGTCGCGATCGCGCTGGCGGGGGCTGCGATCGGTGCGGCGATGGCTGGCAATCTGTCGGACCGAATTGGCCGCCGCCGCGTCATCCTGGGCGCAGGCTTGCTGTTTATCGCCGGTGCTGTCATCTCCGCAATCGCACCGGGCGTGACTGTCCTATTGATCGGCCGCTTCCTCGTCGTGCTGGCGATTGGCGTCGCTTCGATGCTGACCCCGCTGCTCGGTCCGGCGATGGCATCGCCGGCCGCGGCCCAGACGGCCAAGAGCGCTGGCGGCGATGGCGCGGCTGTGTCTTCCAGAGATCATATCCCAATGATGGCTTCGCCGAAGTGGGAGATGTGGTGACCGCGGCGATCAGCCCGCCAATTTCCGCATCGATTGATCCAGAGAGGGGTCTATTCTCCCGACTATCCAAGTTGGTTGGGGGTTGACACGCGCTGCCGGACGGATGCGGCGGCGGCGGATTGTTGAAAACGCGAAAAACAGGAGTTGAACAAATGAACAGAATGAAGACGCTCTCCGCGGCGGCGGCCTTGGCCGCGTTAACAGCGGGGATCTCGGGACCGCAGGCGCATGCCCAAACGGCGGTTAAGGCTGGCGTTCTCACTTGTGATGTTTCCAGCGGCTGGGGGTTCGTATTCGGTTCCAGTCGGGACCTCAAGTGCACCTATTCGCCCGTCCATGGTGCAGTCGAACACTATGTTGGGCACATCGACAGATTCGGTGTCGACATCGGCTACATTGCCGGTGGCATCCTCGCCTGGGCTGTTCTGGCACCCACGACCAACCTCAACTCGGGCGCACTCGCCGGGCAGTACGGTGGGCTGACAGCCGGAGCGGCTGCGGGCGTTGGCGGTGCGGTCAACGTGTTGGTCGGCAACTCTTCTGGGCAGACGGTCACGCTGCAGCCGCTAAGCATTGAGGGCACTGCCGGAGTAAATGTGGCGGCCGGCGTGGCACAAATTGCGCTGCGTCCCGAGGGGACATAAGGCGAGGCCATTGATTATCTGCCCCCGCGCATGTGGGGGCAGATAGGCGCCACCGCAGTCGCGATGTTTATCACCCATGGGGTGAATTCATCCGTCGCTGGGCCTCGGCGGACTTGGATTAACGCAAGACGAATTTCTCCGTGAGGCCACGATCTGCACGCGGACCAAGCTGTTGCGCGCCTGGCCGGAGGGCGATGTATGGCACGCGGAGACAGAGGCAGGGCCAGTGGCTGCACGCGCGATCGTCAATGCCGCCGGTCCGTGGGTGGCCGACGTGCTGGAGACGCGTCTTGGACACCGGCCAGACAAGGGCGTGCGGCTAATCAAGGGCAGCCACATCGTGGTGACGCGGCTTTATGATGGTGAGGACGCCTGACGCTTCAGCAGAAGATCGCAAGGTAGGCATCAGCCTTGCCGACACGATCGAACGGGTCCGATGCTGGCTCTGGCATGGACAGGTCAGGAGAGCTCTCGATCTCATTGCAGAAACCGTGGCGACGCTCGACGCTATCGCCGAGACAGCTTCGCCGGCGACCTCCAGTAGCGTTGAAAATATCGGCGAGCTCGAGACGTATGTATGCGGACAGTCCGATATTATAGTATCATCGATCAGGCTAGGCAAGAAGCCAATCTCGACGGCCGTTATGGAAAGCGCGGTGCAGTGGTTGCTGCACCATCGGACGAACGCTGAACGCCGCGCGGAGCGCATTTGATGCTCAGGGTTCGATGCGCGGTGACGAATGGCACCCTCGAATACGATCATGCCCTCGCCGAAGTGCGCGCCTGTCGTCTCTTTCGACGCGCCGCATGACCCCCCAAGTCTGACATGTAGGAGGCCGCTGACTGGCCCGCCGGAGCGGCCCGCCAGAGTCGTGTTGCGAGACGCAACTCTCACCCGAGGATCACCACGATGACCGACGATGAGATGACCCTTCGCGCTCTTTTGGAGAAGCGACGCAGTCATCTTTGCCGGGCGCGCCGCGTCTCACGTGACGCATTCCCATGCAGCCAATCGACTATCTGTCGTCCTTCGGCGTCACTTTCCTTAGTTCGCCGGTCGTCAAATCGAAAACAAATCCGCGAATTGCCACCTTCCAAGGAATCCACGGATGCGACCTGAGCTTCAGTGCCTGCCTTTGTGTCGCCCGATTCACGTCGGAATAGAAGTGGAATCTATCGAGAGCCACTGCCCACGCGCCGCATTGTTTGTGGAGGTGGTTCTCGAACTCTTCTTCCGAAAACAGCTCCATTCCGCAGCCGGTGTGCCCGACGACCATAATCTCTCGCACGCCGAGAACGTGAATTGAAAACATGAGAGACCGCACAACATCGCCTATTGCTGCCGTTCAGAACCACGTCCGCATCAGCAGGTCTGATGTCTAGCCATTCGAGGAGTTCGTTCAGGCGCGGGTCCATACAAGTGGGGATTGCAATCTTCGGAGCTGGCTTGTTTGCCAGCGAAGGATCATGGTGCTGTGCTGTCCTGCGGCTTGCCGCAATTGCATGGTCGAACAAGCTCATTTCGATTCTCCTGGGTCAGAGGGTCACCGATCTCGTTTCCGGTAGGATCGACCACAATTGGACGAAGGTGTCGATCGATGCCTTCGTCTGATGGAACTCCCGCAGCGTCGTAACTCACTCTCCTTACGGCCGTCGGGAAGGCCGACATCAACCCAGCGAAAGCGCCGTCTTGGGATGCGCTCATTTGCGGGGCTCCCCCCTGTGCGATCAAGCGGCTCATCGGGCTCAAACGGCTTCCGCACAATGCATAGGGCGCCGACCGAGGTGGCCGACGGCGAAGAATTTTTTATTCGGAACTCCTCCCCTGTGGGTCCCGCGGCGCTTCACCGGAAGCCAACGCACCGCTTAATCAGAGGGCGTCTATAATACTTTGGTGTCGGTCGCTGGGCGAGGCCTGCGGCATCGATCTCGGAGGCCATTAGGCGACACCTTCGTCCAATGGACGTACGCTTGGCCTGATTGGAAGTTTTGCACTGTGTAGGCAGAGGCCGGGTCCGTGCCGGAGTCGGCCTGATCGCTGACAGAGCCCAGTCGGAAAGGTTAGCCCTACACCAAGGTTTTAGAGCTTCGATATTCTTGAACCAGGGATTGGCGACCATACATCTACGCTAGCCGGAGAAGCGACAAATGTACGATAAAGCGAAAGGCCTCTGCGCAACGTTTGTTGCCGGAGGCATTGGCCGGCGGGAGCTTATCCGCCGGCTGGCGGCGATCGGTGTTACTGCCGGCGCCGCCGACATCATGACCAACGCGGTCGCGACGCGCGCCCGGGCGGCCGACTACAACTGGAAGGCGCACGCCGGTACAGAGCTCAAGCTGTTGCTGAACAAGCATCCTTATGCTGACGCTTTGATCGCCGATCTCGACTCGTTTCGTCACCTTACCGGCATGAACGTAATGTTCGACATATTCCCAGAAGACGTCTATTTCGATAAAGTGACGGCTGTGCTTTCGTCGCGATCCAGCGCGTACGATGCGCTCATGACCGGCGCGTATCAGACATGGCAATACGGTCCGGCAGGATGGCTCGTCGACCTGAACGACTACCTGAAGGACAGTGCCAAGGTCGCTCCGAACTACAATTGGGAAGACGTGCTGCCGAACCTGCGTGCGTCCGATAGTTGGTCGGGCATCCCAGGCGACGCCCCAGGCGGCCCGCGCGCGAAGCAATGGGCGTTACCCTGGGGCTTCGAACTCTACAGCATCTCCTACAATCAGAGGATTTTCGACAAACTGAAGCTCACTCCGCCCAAGAACATGATCGAACTGATGGACACAGCCGCCAAGATCACCAAGGACGCCCGCGGACCATATGGCATCGGCGTACGCGGCAGCCGTTCCTGGGCGACCATTCATCCCGGCTTCCTGTCCGGCTGCACCAACTACGGTGCGCACGATTTCGTGGTTCAAGGGGGCAGGCTGAAGGCTGCGATGAACTCGAAAGAAGGGAAGCTATGGCACGAGCTGTTCGTAAAGATGGTGCAGGACAGCGGACCCAAGAATTGGGCGACCTACACGTGGTACGAGGTCGGCAATGATCTGGGCGCCGGAGCGTCCGGGATGATCTATGACGCCGACATTCTGGGCTACTTCATGAACGGCCCTGGCACGAAGGAGCATGGGCATATTGCCTTTGCGCCGATCGCGCCAAATCCGAACATGGACCACCCCACTTCGAACGTGTGGATTTGGTCGCTCGCCATGTCGAACTTCTCGCAGAAGAAGGACGCGGCATGGACTTTCCTGCAATGGGCGACAGGCACCGATCATACCTTGTTCGGTGCGCGCAAGAAGGATCAGGTCGACCCGGTGCGCAACTCGATCTGGAAGGACCGGGAATTCCGTGAACGCATCGCGGAAGGGTATCCTGGGTACATGGCCCAGTACGCAGCCACTGTGCCGGACGCGAGGATCTACTTCACGCCGCGACCGCTGTTCTTCAACGTTGCTACCGACTGGTCGGCGGCGTTGCAGCGCATGGTCGCCAATCAGGTGCCGGTGGATGAGGCTCTCGATCAGCTTGCCGATAGCATCGATAGGCAAATGCGCGAGGCGGGCATCGGTTGACATCGCCTCCGTCCCCTCCTCAAGGCGTGAGGACGCGACGGAGCCAATGCGGGGAAGTCGCGGAAGTGAGTATATCGAACACAGCCCTGGCATCCGGCGGCACTCGGCGGCGGTCTGCGCGGTCGCCTTTACTGCCATACCTGCTCAGCCTACCGGCGCTGCTGATCTGCATCGGGATCCTGGTGCCCTTCGTCACCTCCATCTATTACAGCCTGGAGCGCTACAATTTAGCGATACCGTACTTGCGCCGCTTCATCGGCGTCGGAAACTACATCGACCTGTTCACCGATCCGAGTTTCTGGAACACTGTGCGCGTGTCGATGGTCTATACGGTCGCAACCGTCGGCGTGGAGCTGTTAATCGGCCTCGGCATCGCGTTGCTGTTGCGCGAGCGTACGCGGCTGAACAACTTCATCTCGATTGCGTTGCTGATGCCGCTAATGACGGCGCCAGCAATCGCCAGCCTGATGTTCAAACTAATGACCAACCCCAGCTTCGGCGTGCTAAGCTGGCTGGTTTCCCTGCTAGGCATCACGAACTTCGAATGGGCATCGGACCCTTCAAGTGCAATGGCGACTGTCGTGCTGGTGGATATCTGGGTCTATACGCCGTTCATCATGATTCTGTTGTTGGCAGGGCTGCGCAGCCTGCCGCAGCAGCCGTTCGAGGCAGCGCGCCTGGACGGGGTGCATCCCGCGTTCGTGTTCTTCCGTATCACCTTGCCGATGCTGGCGCCCTACATCTTCACGGCGGCGCTGTTCCGGCTGCTCGATTCCATTCAGCAATTCGATATTATCTATGCGATGACGCAGGGCGGGCCAGGCGACAGCTTGCTAGTGTTTCAGGTGCAAGCCTATCTGCAGTTCTTCCAATACACAAATGTTGGCCGCTCGGCGGCAATCCTCGTCGTGCTCTGGGCAATCACCTACGCATTGTCACAGGCCTTCGTTAAGCAGTGGCTCAAGTTAAGGGAGCGCGCGCATGGGAACGCATGACGGTCTCTGGCGCGCCCTGCGCGGACTGGCATTGGCAGTGGTGGTGCTGTTCCTCTTGTTCCCGCTCTTTTGGATCTTGGTGATGTCGTTCGAGCTGAACGAGCAGATCCTGCACCTGCCCCCGACGATCGCCTTTTCCACGCTGCGCAACTACACCGCGCTGCTGTCCGGGAAGCTACAGACTCCGGCCGGTTCGCTCGACGTCACGTTCATGCACAACCTCTGGAACTCGTTCCTGCTGTCCACCTGCTCGGTGGTGCTGTCGCTGGTACTGGGGGTTCCAGCAGCGTACGCTTTCGCGCGATTCCGCTTCCGCGGCGGAGAAGGCATCGCGTTCACGTTGCTGTCACTCCGTTTTGCCCCACCGCTGCTGATATTGTTGCCGCTGTCCCTCTATTTCCAAGATATAGGGCTAAACGACACGTACGTCGGCCTGGTCTGGGTGTACCAGTTGATCTGCCTGCCCCTGATCCTATGGATCGTGCGGGGCTATTTCGAGGACGTGAGCCCCGACATCGAATACGCTTACCGCGTGGACGGCCATTCCTGGTGGAGCGCCTTCCGCAAGATCGCAGTCCCACTCGCAGGGCCCGGTATAGCGGCGGCTGGCCTGCTGGCATTCATCTTCGCATGGAACAACTTTGTTTTCGCGTTGATCCTGGCTTCCGCCGACAAGCAACCGGTGACGGTTGGCGCGCTTGCGTTCGTGACCGCATCGGGTATCCAGTACGGCATCATCGCCGCCGCCATCGTGCTCTCGATCCTGCCGACGCTTGCGCTTGCCCTCTATGCGCAGCGCTGGTTGGTTGAGGGCCTTACCCTTGGAGCCGTCAAGGGATGACGGGCCTGGCTGTCCGTGACCTGCGCGTCGCGTACCGCCGCAACGTCGTGCTGGAGGACGTCTCGCTCGATGTTGAGACAGGCGAGACGCTCGCTCTGGTTGGACCGTCTGGTGCCGGCAAGACGGTACTGCTGCGCGCGATCGCCGGGCTGGAGCCAGCAGCGGTCGGAGCGATCATGATCGAGGGCCGCGACGTCTCGACGCTCGGGCCGGAAGTGCGCGATGTTGGGGTCGCCTTCCAGAACTTTGCACTTTATCCGCATATGTCGGCGCACGAAAATATCGCAAGCCCTCTGCGCGCACGGCATTTTCCTCTGACCGAGATTGAGGCGCGGATCAAAGCGATCGCGGCCCTGCTGCGCATCGATCACGTGCTGGACCACATGCCGCGCGCGCTCTCCAACGGGCAGAAGCAGCGTACGGCGCTTGCCCGTGCGCTGGTCGCCGCGCCGAAGGTACTGCTGCTCGATGACCCGCTGCGCAATGTGGATGCGAAGCTGCGGTACGAGATGCGCCTTGAGCTTCCGCAACTGTTGCGCCGAGCCGGCACGACGACGATCTACGTGACGCAAGATTACCGAGAGGCGATGGCGCTCGGTGATCGGATCGCGGTGCTGCTCGACGGCTCCGTTGTGCAGAATGACATACCGGAGAGGATTTATGACGCGCCAACCTCGGTTGCCGTCGCTCGCCTGTTTGGTGATCCACCCCTCAACCTGCTCCCGTGCCGGCCGGTCGCTGACGATACCGGCGTACGGGTGGAGGCAGCAGGCTTTGGTCTCTCGCTCGCCGCCGATCGCCGTGCCGTCGGCCGCGAATGCCTGCTGGGCATCCGGTCCGAGGCCATCACGCTGAGCCGGCAGAAAGGGACCACATCAGCCGAGCTGGTCGCGGTGACGCCGCTGCACGACCGTTTCGTACTTCTGCTGCGCGCCAGTACCGGCGAGGAGATTCTTGCCAGCGTCGCTAGCGATGTACCGCCGCCGGGCAGTGCGGTGTCGTTGTCTGCCGACCCCGCCCGCGCGCTGCTCTTCGATGCCCAGACCGGGCTGCACATACGGAAATCGATGACGCCCGTAGAGGCGGCAGCATGACGCTCACACTGTCCTCTGTCGGCAAGACTTACCCAAGCCGGCACGGCGCCGCCGTGCAGGCGGTCAAATCGATGGACCTCGCCGTGGGGCAAGGCGAGATCGTCGCACTGCTGGGCTCCTCTGGCTGCGGGAAGACTTCGACTTTGCGGATGATCGCAGGGTTCGAGAGCGTAACCGAAGGCAGCATCAGCCTTGCCGGTCGACGCATTGATCAGTTGCCGCCCGCGCGGCGCGGTGTCGCGATGGCGTTTGAGGGTTACGCTCTCTACCCGCCGCTCAATGTCGAGCAGAATATCGGCTTTGGCCTGGACCCGCACCGAACGAACGTCGCGCAGTGTGTCCGGGAGATTGCCGATCTGGTCGAGATCGGGTCGATCCTGGCGCAACGCCCTGCAGCCCTCTCAGGTGGCCAGCAGCAGCGCGCCAGCCTCGCGCGAGCACTTGCACGCGACGCCGATCTGCATCTGCTGGACGAGCCGATGAGCCAACTTGAGCCACAGCTTCGCTCCGTGCTGCGCGGGCGCATCAAAGCACTGATTAAACAGCGGCACCTCACGGTGCTGCTGGTAACGCACGACCAGACCGAAGCGAGCGCAATGGCCGACCGCATTGCCGTGATGGAAGCGGGCGTGCTGCAACAATACGGATTCGGGGACACCTTGTGGGATCGGCCGGACAACCTGTTCGTCGCCACGTTCCTGGGCGAACCACCGATGAACGCGCTGCCCGCCCGAGTAGAATCCCGCGGAATCCGGCTGCGAGATGCTGCCGCCATGTTCCTGCCGATGCCCGACACTCCGTTGCCCGCGCCCGGAACGGATGTAGTGCTCGGCATTCGTCCGCAGCGCATCGCGCTCGGTGTGGGGACATGGCGGGGCACGGTGGCCTCGAACCAATGGCTCGGCGACCAGGCGCATGTCGCACTCGACGTGGCAGGAAACACTGTCGTCGCGGTTGCGTATACGCGCGTGCCGGCGCGGGTCGGTTCCGAACTGTCGTTCAGCTTCCCTGTCGCATGGGCGCATCTGTTCGATGCGGTGACGGGCCACGCACTGCTGCATGGGACCGCACCAGCATGAGCAAAACACCGCTGATCCTGGCACTCGATTCCGGCACCTCGATGGTCAAGGCGGTCGCATTTGATGCCGATGGTGAGATCGTGGCGCAGACCCGTCGGTCCAACGTCTATGTCAGCCGCCGTGACGGCGCAGTCGAACAGGACATGCGCGCAACCTGGCGCGACGCGTGCGCGGTGCTAGGCGAGTTGGTGCCGCGCTTGGAGGGGCACGAGATCGCGGCTCTAGCCGTAACGGGACAGGGAGACGGCACTTGGCTGATCGATGCCGAAAACCATCCTGTTGCACCCGCCTGGCTTTGGCTGGACGCGAGGGCCGCTGCCATCGTCGAGGAGAAGCGCGGTGATGGGTCCGCGCGCGCTGCATTCACCTACACCGGAACGGGTCTCGCCGCCTGCCAGCAGGCGCCGCAATTGGCATGGATGCAGCGCCATGCGCCACAAGTGTTGGCGCGCGCCGCCTGTGCCATCCATTGCAAGGACTGGCTTTACCTCAATTTGACCGGCGTGCGCGCAACGGACCCGTCCGAGGGGTGCTTTACTTTCGGCGATTGGCGCGCGCGGTTATATCGCCATGAGGTGCTGCGCGCCCTCGGCTTGGTCGACTGCCGACACCTGCTGCCAGACATTGTCGACGGCACCACAACCCACCACGCATTATCGCGCGCTTCGGCTGCGGCGACAGGACTGCCTCAGGGGCTACCGGTCGTGCTCGGCTTTGTCGACGTCGTCTGCAGTGCTCTCGGCGCTGGGGCGTACGGCACCGGCAGCGAGGTCGGCGTGACAATTCTCGGCAGCACGGGAATGCACCTGCGGTTGGTCACGGACAACGCGCGCGTCACGCTCAGCCCGCGGATGACGGGCTACTGCATGATCTTCCCCGTTCCCAGCTGCACCTTGCAGGCGCAGAGCAATATGGCGGCGACGCTGAACATGGATTGGCTCGCCGATCTGGCACGGGATGCCGCCGCGTTATCGGGTGCCGCCCCAAAGAGCCGCGTCGAATTGCTGCGGGCATTCGATCCTGCTGTCGCTGCGGCGCGACCCGGCAGCGTGGTGTTTCATCCCTTCATCTCTAGCTCCGGCGAACGTGGTCCGTTCACCGACGCATTTGCACGCGCGGGGATGTTGGGGATTGACCAGACTGTGACGCTCGCAGGACTCGCGCGCGGTGTGTACGAAGGGGTCGGTCTTGCTGCGCGGGATTGCTATACGGCCGCCGGTGGGATCCCGAGAGAGGTGCGCGTGACCGGAGGCGCTGCCCGCGCCGCGCCGATGCGTGCGATTCTGTCCGCTTGCCTCGGCTGCCCCGTACGCACTGTCGCGCGGCAGGAAACAGGGGCCGCAGGGGCGGCCATGATAGCGGCCGTCTGCGTCGGCCTTTTCTCTGACATGGCAGCCTGCGCCGACCGCTGGGTAAAGCCACTACTAGGTGCGCAGGAGATGCCCGAGCCAGCACTTGCGTCGTTCTACGACGCGTTATTCCCGATTTATCAAGATGGTTACGCCATGATGCCGTCGCTGTGGCGTCGCCTGCATGCGGTGCGGGAGGCCGGCCATGTCGCGTAAGATCGCCATCATCGGCGACAATTTCATGCTGCCCGAGCGCTTCGCGCAGGCCATCCATGAAGCCTGTGGCCAGGATGTGGCGCTACGCAGGATGATGCTGCCTTGGCCCGATGCGCCGATGGAACATGGCCACGCGCACGCCGGCCTCGATGGATTGAAGGAATATCAAGGGGATCCTGATGAGATCGCGCGCTTCGTCGACAACGCGGAGGTTTTGGTAACGCATCTGGCCCCGGTTTCGGCTGCGATGCTGGAACGTATGCCCGCCCTTCACCTGATTGCGGTTTCGCGCGGCGGGCCGGTCAATATCGAGATGGCAGCGGCACGGGCGCGCGGCGTGCGCGTGGTCAACACGCCCGGCCGCAACGCCAGCGCGGTAGCCGAATTCACGATTGGTGCGATTCTGGCCGAGACGCGGTTGATCCGCGCCGGCCACGAGGCGCTGCGGGCTGGCGCGTGGCGCGGCGATCTTTATCGGGCCGACCGCACTGGGCGCGAGCTTTCGGAGATGACCGTTGGCATTATCGGCTACGGCAATATCGGCACCCGCGTCGTCAAGCTCCTCAAGCCGTTCGGCTGCCACATCCTGGTCTGCGATCCTTATAAGCGGCTCTCGGTTGCCGATCGCGCGGACGGCGTAGAGCTTGTCAAGCTCGATCGGCTGCTCGCGGACGCGGACATCGTCACGTTGCATGCGCGTGTGACCGAAGAAACCACCGGGATGATTGGGCACGAGCAATTCGCGTGTATGCGACCAGGCAGCTTCTTCATTAACACCGCGCGTGGTCCATTGGTAGACTACAACGCGCTGTACGATGCGCTACGGTCGGGCCATCTGGCCGGTGCAATGTTGGATACATTCGCAATCGAACCTGTACCTGCCACATGGCCGTTGCTGAACTTGCCGAATGTGACGCTCACGCCACATATCGCGGGTGCTTCGGTGAAGACCGTCACCATCGCCGCCAAGGCAATCGCCGAAGAGGTGCGCCGCCATCTGGCCGGTGAGCCGCCGGTCAATCCATGCTGAAGGAGCCGACCATGACCGAGTTCGAGGCCCGGCAGTCCGTGGTGGACGCCTGCCGACGGATGAATGCGCTGGGCATCAATCAGGGCACATCCGGCAATATCAGCGTGCGCCACGGACCGGATATGCTGATTTCGCCCTCGGCTGTTCCTTATGACCAGATGCTTGCCGAGGACGTCGCCGCCATGCCGGTCGATGGCGAATACGGCGCGTGGCGCGGCCCTTTGAAGCCGTCAACTGAGTGGCGCTTCCATCTCGGCATTATGCGCCAGCGGCCTGACGTCGGTGCTGTCGTTCACAGCCATCCGCCGTTCTGCACTGCGCTTGCCATAGCGCGACGGAACATTCCCCCCTGCCACTACATGATGGCGGCGTTCGGTGGCACGGACGTGCGCTGTGCGCCGTATGCCAGGTTCGGTAGCAAGGAACTGGCGGATCACGCACTTCGCGCGTTGGAGGGACGCAACGCGTGCCTGCTCGCGAATCACGGTATGATCGTTTGCGGGGCCAATCTCGAAAAGACGATGTGGCTCGCGGTGGAACTGGAAACGATCGCGCGGCAATACTACTACAGCCTGCTGATCGGCGGTCCGGTGTTGCTGTCCGAAGCCGATATCGCCGCTACGGCCGACAAATTCACCACCTACGGCCTGCAGGACAGGACGGAATCCGCCCGATGACGCCCGAGCCATTCGATCTGTTTATCATTGGTGGCGGAATTAACGGCGCCGGCATCGCGCGCGACGCCGCGGGGCGCGGATTACGTGTCGCCCTGTGCGAGAAGGGCGATCTCGGCGAGGGTACGTCGTCGCGGTCTGGCAAGCTGATCCACGGCGGCCTGCGTTATTTGGAATATTATGAGTTCCGACTGGTCCACGAGGCGCTAATCGAGCGTGAAGTTTTATTGACCATCGCACCGCACATCGTCTGGCAGATGCGCTTCGTGCTGCCCCACAGCGCGGGGCAGAGGCCCGCTTGGCTCATGCGCATCGGTTTATTCCTCTATGATCATCTCAGCAGTCGAGGGAAGCTTCCCGGCACCCGACGCATCGACCTGCAACGCACACCAGAGGGTGAACCGCTGCGTGCCGATCTGCGCACTGCGTTTGAGTATTCCGATTGCTGGGTGGACGATGCGCGCCTCGTCGTGCTCAACGCGCTCGACGCGAACCGGCGTGGGGCCGAGGTACTCGTCCGCCGAGAGGCCGTGCATGCGCGCCGAGACGATGGGTTCTGGAGCGTGACCATCCGTGGGCCCGACGGTGGCGAGAGCGACCTGCGTGCCAAGGTCCTGGTCAATGCTGCTGGACCTTGGGTCGAGAACGTGATCCATGGCGTAATCGGATCGAACGCGTCACCCCGCGTGCGCCTGGTCAAAGGCAGCCACCTGATCGTGCCCAAGTTCTGGCAGGGTGAGCAAGCGTACTTGCTGCAGAACGACGATAAGCGGGTGATTTTTGTCAATCCGTACGAGGGCGATCTTTGCCTGATCGGCACCACAGACATCCCCTATGAGGACGTGCCCGATTCGGTCGCCATTGACGGCAACGAACGTGACTATCTGCTGCGCGCGGTGAACCGCTATATGCGCCGTCAGCTCGAACCGAAAGATGTGATGCATGCCTATTCCGGTGTCCGGCCACTTTATGACGACAAATCCCGGAACCCCTCGGCCGTCACGCGCGATTATGTGTTCGATGTGGACGGAACGCCGCCCGTCCTGTCGATCTTCGGAGGGAAGATCACGACCTACCGCAAGCTTGCCGAGCACGCGCTGCAGAAACTGGCGCCACGCTTTGGTGAATTCCGTGGGGAATGGACTGCAACGTCGCCGCTTCCGGGTGGCAACATGCCAGACGCGGATTTCGATGCCTATCTCACCAAACTGCGCGCGCGTTATCCCTGGCTGAGTCCGGATCTTGCTCATCACTATGCGCGCCTTTATGGAACTCGAACCGAGGAGATGCTCGACGGTGTGGCGTCGGTGGGTGGCCTCGGCCGGCATTTCGGCGGCAACCTCTATGAATGCGAAGCTGATTTCCTGATCCGCACCGAGTGGGCGCGGGACGCGGAAGACGTGCTGGAACGGCGCACCAAGCATTATCTGCATATGACGCTGGCGCAGTGCGACGCATTCGCCACCTGGATGGCGCGCGCTGCATGAATGCGATTACCGAGCATCCGGAGTACCGAGCGCTTCTTGAATACGCAGCGCGGATCGGTCGCGATCCACTGTTGGTGCAGGCGGCCGGCGGAAATGTTTCCTTCAAGCATGGTGATGTGTTGTGGGTGAAAGCATCTGGTACTTGGCTTGCCGATGCGGGCAAGCGCGAGATCATGGTGCCAGTGCATCTGGAGCCGATGCTAAGAGCATTGGACACCGATGCGGCTGAGCAGGCGGAGGCGTTCGTGGTGGCAGAGCTTAATGCCGCCGGACTGCGCCCTTCGATCGAGACCACGATGCACGGTGCTTTGCCTCATCCCGTCGTGGTGCATGTGCATAGCATCGGAACGATCGTGTGGGCGGTCCGACGTGATGCCGAGGCCAAGCTGACACAGCGCCTGGCGGGTTTGAACTGGCGCTTCGTGCCTTACGTCCGTCCCGGTGCGCCGCTAACCCGGGCGATCCTTGCAGCCGGCGGTGCCGACGCCGATGTGCTGGTCCTGGGAAATCACGGGCTTGTCGTCGGTGCCGCTGACACCGCTGGCGCGGACCGATTGGTAGCCGAGGTCGGACGGCGGCTGCGGCGTGAACCGCGCGTTCCGCCGCCGGCGGATACGGTGAGACTTTGTCATGTATCGCAAGCGAGCGGCTACACGCCCGCGGATGATACTGTGGTGCATGCAATCGCGACTGATCACCACTCGCTCGCCATTGCGAAGATCGGATCTCTGTATCCCGATCATGTGATCTTCCTGGGCCCCGGTATTGCTGTCGCTCAGACGGTCGGTGACGTCGCAGCCGCGCGGCATAAGGTGCTCGCGGTGCCCGACGCCGGCGTATTGTTGCGCAAGGATGCCGGCGCCAGCGGGCTGGCGCTGGCCCGATGTCTGGCCGACGTTGCTGCGCGCCTCGAGCCGCATGAGCCAATCGTCGCGCTGCGGTCGTCGGAGGAACAGGAATTGCTCGGCTGGGACGCCGAGAAGTACCGCCAAGCGACAGCACGCGCATGAAGGATAGCGGGACGGCCGTCGGTATCGATCTTGGGACGTCCGGTGTCCGAGTGGCGGTGGTAGACGCATCCGGCAGTCCAATTGCGATGCGTACGACGCCGCTCGCGCCAGTGGAGCAGCGCAGTCCATTCGCGTGGTGGGTGGCGCTGCAAGATGCCTTTGCTGCACTGCGCTCAGAGGCTGATCTTTCCGGCGTACGCGCGGTCGCGGTCGATGGCACGTCGGGGACCGTTCTGGCGATCGATAGAGACGGCAATCCCTTGGGTGACGCCAGCCTATACAATGATCCGGCCGATTCCGATGCTGTGACGCGCGTCGCCGCCTGTGCTCCGCCGGACAGCGGCGCCCATGGCGCGACATCGCCACTGGCGAAGCTGCTGGGTTTGCAGAAAATTGGCGGCATCGCACGGATGCTTCATCAGGCTGACTGGATCGCTGGCCGGTTGTGCGGGGGATTCGACGTCACGGACGAGAACAACGCGCTCAAGACCGGGTATGACCCCTTCGCGCGGCGCTGGCCGGACTGGCTGCACGAACTTGGCGCGGACACAGCCCTGCTTCCCAAAGTTACCGAGCCGGGCGAATTGATCGGCCACGTGCGCACCGATGTCGCGTGCGTACTTGGCCTGCCGGAGGGAATACGCATCGCTGCGGGAACGACGGATGGCTGTGCCGCCTTCCTTGCCACAGGCGCGTCAGCGATCGGCGAGGCCGTCACATCGCTTGGCTCGACGCTTACGCTCAAGCAGCTCTGCGCTGCCCCGTTGTTCGCGCCACGGTACGGCGTTTACAGCCATCGGCTGGGCGAACTTTGGCTTGCCGGCGGCGCCTCCAACAGCGGCGGAGCGGCATTGACCCAATATTTTGCCCCGGACCGGATGGCTGAGCTCAGTGCGCACATCGATCCGTCCAAGCCGACGGCGCTTGACTACTACCCTTTGCCAGCAATGGGCGAACGCTTCCCTATAGCCGATCCGTCGCTTGCGCCGCGCGTCGCGCCTCGCCCCGACGACGAAGCCATGTTCCTGCACGGGCTGCTGGAGAGCATAGCGCGGATCAAGGCGCTTGGATATCGGCGGTTGCGCGATCTCGGAGGCCCCCCGCTCGTCTCGGTGCGCAGCGTCGGCGGTGGCGCGCGCAACTCGGCTTGGTCGGCAATCCGCGCGCGTGTCCTTGGTACTCCATTGGCTCGCGCTCGTTCGGAGGAAGCCGCTGTCGGCGCGGCGATCTTGGCGCTGCGGTCAATGGCATGAACATTCCACAAGCCACACTGGCCTCCCTGCTGCCACGGTACGACACGTATATTATTGACCAGTTCGGCACACTGCACGACGGCGAACGTCCCTATGCCGGCGCGGTCGCTGCGCTGCGGATGCTGCGTAGGGCAGGCAAACGCGTGGTGCTGCTCTCCAACTCCGGTCGCCGCGTCGGCCTGAATACGGAGCGGCTGCATCGCATCGGCATCCCGCTTGACAGCTATGACGAGCTGATCACGTCTGGCGAGATTGGTTGGCGAATGCTCCGTGATCGGGAGCTGACTGTTGCACGAAGTGCACGCACCTGCTTTCTGCTTGCGCGCGGCGGCGACACCTCACCCGTGGACGGCGTCAACCTTTCTCTAGTGTCGCGTGGAGAGGATGCCGATCTTGTCGTAATCGCCGGCAGCGATGGTGAGTGCGTGCCGCTGTCTCAGTATCGCGAATGGCTGCTTCCAGCCGCATCGCGTGACATCCCGTGTCTCTGCATAAATCCCGATCGCATCATGCTGATAGGATCAGGCCGCGCTTTCGGTGCCGGGGCCATCGCCCAGCTTTACCAGGAGCTCGGCGGCAAGGTAACATGGATTGGGAAGCCATATTCTGCAATCTATGATGCGACACTTGGTGGCGCGGACCGCACGCGCGTGATCACCATCGGCGACAGCATCGAGCACGATATCGCGGGCGCTGTTGGCGCACATTGTGCATCCGCCCTGGTGCGCACGGGCATCATCGACGATACCAGAAACGCCGAGATCGCGAAAGAGTGCGCCTACTGGGGCGCGTGGCCCACCGTGCTGATGTCAGCGTTCCGATAGCTTGGCCAGCCGGTTTTTGTCAGCATTGGTGCCACCCCGGCATCCGATCTGGCTGGCTGGGACGGCTCATATCAGCGGTGACATCTGAGCGCTTCGTTAGGCGCCGCTTGAAACCAAGCCTTGCGAAACTGCGCTCTGCGATCCATGTCAGCCCGCCGACCTTGGAAGCTCGCTGCCTGCGCTTGAAGATGCGTAGCTCCGGTCCGTCTCGCTGGAGCTGGGTGGCAAACTTGCCGCTCTCGTGGCCGGCATCCCCGATTCGCGCGGATGGTGGGCCAGAACGGCGCCGGTCCGGCGAGTAATACCTGCCCGCCAAGAGGCTGACACTCTTGACCGCCGGCCGCCTGGATACATGAGCGGGGACGTTGCACCCATGCCGCCGGTTTATAGGCCGAGTCAGGACTGGGCGAGCGCCAAGCTGGATGAGTGCCGCTGGGCGGCCATAGCTTAGCGCAGCAGTTCGGGGACCCGAAAGCGCCAGCCGTGCGCCTCGACCAGCCCGTTGTTGCGCAACACCGCAATGCCGGAATTCCAGTGCCCGCCCGCGGGTTTCTTGCCGAGCATCGCCGCCAGATCCTCGGCATCCACGAAGTCCGAGCCACGCGCCGCGAGCGCCCGCAGCATTTCCGGCGCCAGCGACGGAAGCCGCGAGCACCAGAGCGCCAGCCGCTCCGCCAGCGTCGATGGCAGTCCCATAGGGAGCCCGGGGACGAAGCCGCACAGCGCCGGGCGGGAGGTGTTCATCCGCATCCGCGGCGTGCCGCATTATCTGTGGCGCGCCGTCGACCAGCACGGGATCGTACTCGACATTCTGGTGCAGGATCGGCGAAACGGCACGGCCGCCGAGCGTTTCTTCAAGCGCCTCCTCCACGGGGTTACGATACAAGCCGCGACGCCTCGTCACCCACGGCCCCGCGCAGCTATGGCGTCGCTCAGTGAGCTATCTTACCCGATAGGCCTCATTGGACGAGCAGGTACTTGAACAATCGCGCCGAGAATTTAAATCGACCCACGCGACGACTAGCGACAGATGCAGAGGTTCAAAACACCCGATCAGGACTGACGATTTCCGTCGACGCACGCCATGAACTACGGTCACCCCAAGGCTGCCACACCATCTTATGGCTGCAGCTGATTACCCACGCTCTTGGTCAAAGGCATTCCGGATCCGGCGACAGGAGACCTGCGTCCACCAATCAGCATGACACCTTGCGATCTCCTCCAGACTGCCCTGAACCGTCTTGGCATCAGTTAACTTGGCAATGCCGTGACGCGGATTCGGCGATCGTGTTGTCGAAGACCCAATAGCGCAACCTTACGCCGCAGGTGAGACGTGGAGTTCCACCGCCATTTTCACCAAGTCGGCGAGTGAGCCCGCTTTCATTTTTCGCATTACCTGACCGCGATGCGCCTTAACTGTGATTTCACTGATGCCAAGCTCGAAGCCGACCTGTTTATTCAACAGGCCGGCAACGACGAGCGCCATCACCTCCCGCTCGCGACGGCTGAGCAACATGTAACGATCACGCAAGCAGCGTACTTTCACCTCATGCCAAAGCGCGGTCCTACTACACTCGATTGCCTGCTGGACAGTGCTCAGCAGCACGTCGTCGCAAAATGGCCTGGCAAGGAAGTCGAAGGCTCCCGCCTTCATGGCCTGAACCGCTGCCGCAACGTCATATTGATCCGTAACGAAGATGATCGGCATGTCTTTCCGATCGACCACGAGGCGCTTCTGCAAATCAAGGCCATTGAGACCCGGAAGTGGGATGTCGAGAACGAGACAACTCGGAACAAGAACTTGTTGACGACGCAAGAACTCTTGCGCGGACCCGAAGGTTTCTAGCTGCCATCCCGCGTTGCAGATCAACGATTCGAGTATGGAGAAGTCGTCGTCAACAACGAACACGATTGGTGTGCCTTGCGACACAGCACGTAACCTGACGCCATCGTGAACCGCAATTCCGGCGTCCATCTTCGTCATCATCCCCGGCATACCACGATTGCGCACGACCGGATGAATCGTCGGCAGTTCCATTCCCCGAGATTGATGACATATTGTCTCCCGATGCAGCCATGGTATCATCGCGATCACCCTGCAAGAGATGTGAAGCTCCGGTGTTACACTCCGATCTCAAATGGATAGGGCCGCGCGTCGCTAGCCCCGTCTCACTGAACGCCGCTCGATGTCTCGCTCAGCGCCGATCTGACCTTCAGGTGCTGAAGCCGCCGGCAGGCTACGTGCGGGATTGCGGCTTTCGCGGATCGTCGGTCAGACGTCTGAGATTTCACGTCTCGATGAATCCGAGGAGATCCCGGTTGATCGTGTACAAGTAGGTGGTGAGCATCCCGTCCGGAAAGCCGGGACAGAGCCTCAAAGCGGCATTCTTGAGTAGCTTGGCCTGGAGCAGGGGGGCACCCTTGTAAGGAACGATTCGGTCGTCGTCCCCCTGCATCACGAGCCCTCGTAGACCAGTCCGGTGAAGAAGGCGGGCGTGATAATAAACTGGCCCCACGTATCATCGAAGTCGGCGGTCGGCCTGGCGACAGTCTCTTCGAGTGGGTGTCTCTGTCGCTTGAGCCTCGCCACGTTTTTGCGAATACCGGTGAGCATCTCACGATAGCGTATGAGTTCTTCCTTGTTGCTGACGGGCCCGCGTGGTCGGGCATGTTATGGCCCTGGATGACAATGGTGTTGTCGCCGGTGGCAGTGATGTTGGCCTCGGTAGCCCTGATCATCCCGTCGATGCTGCCGCCGGTCGAGTAATCGATGAACGGATAGAAGCTGTTCCAGCAGGTGTCCCCCCAATGCAGGGTGTCCGCCTCGGCGAAGATGATGGAGATGTCACAGTCGGTGTGGGCCGGGCCGTAATGCCTCAGATGCAGCGTCGAGCCGTTCAGTTTGAGTGATTTCTCGGTGGCGAAGGTCTCGGTGGCAACGGCAGCGAGCCTGATGGCTTCTAGAATGCGCTGCCGGCTCACCGCGATGCCGGCATCGATGAACACCTTGCCGTCCGGTCCGGTGAGGATGGCGATATCGCCGTCGGAACCCTTGAGGATCGTGACATTGCCGCGCAGCTTGTGGAGCTGAATCGGGCTCGTGGCGGCGGCGTCGCGAATGACGTCCACGACACTGCGCGCCTCGGCGTGGACTTGCGCCGGGCGCAGCCAGCCGTGCGTGGCACCGATGCCAGCAGCGACTACAAAGCGGATGCAGAAGCCACGCCGCGTCAGAAATCCGTGATACCGCAATTGCATTTTACTTTCCTCCAGTCGCGACATGTGTGTCAGTCGCTGGCAGCCTCCGTCCATGCTCAGACCTCGTTTCGAGAGTCTGACGGCGTCGCACATCTTCGATGCGGTCCATTGTGTGATCCCCCAAAGCTACCGGGAGGGAATTGAGTCCTTGTTGATCTGCCGGATGCTCTCTCCTACCTGGCGCGTCTGGAGAATTCGTTGGGGAAAGAGTGAATAGTTATGAAAAAGCATGCTGGAGACGGGAATTGATTGTCGCGCGCGGTGACGGAGTCCTCGGCGACGCCACGACGATGATCACCGACGCGCAGATCGGCAAGACCCCGAGCACGAACTCTGATCCACGCCGTTCGTCCACTTTTGACGCGGGTTTCGTCAGAAGGAGTCGCTGACCGCAATCGTTGCGGTGGCTTCCCGTGCGCGCCGCGGCCAGCCCTTTCCTGGCCAGCTCCAACGGCGCCACTTGCCTGCCAATCAGAGATCACACAATCTTCCGAACCCGTTAACCGCGGGGTTCGGACGTGCAGGCACTGGCCGAGCCGGTCTACGAGAGCCGAGCACGGCGAGCACCTGCTGGAATACGTCGCGGGCGCGGCGGGCGACAAGGGCCTTATTGCGAAGCCGGAGTAAACGCGAGAAGAAGGACCCACCCGGCAGAGGTTAAAGAATGACCACGAGCGT